>VOFJ01000334.1_pt1 | contig 302000 bp, 383 predicted proteins | sample 5384081 | NCBI WGS metagenome assembly VOFJ01 (sample SAMN12384729, study PRJNA508395) | human gut metagenome | isolation source: healthy gut I | host: Homo sapiens | reverse complement strand
CCTGGCAGGCAGGAGGTGAAGGCCGCCAGCTTACCATTGTCCGTCCCGGTGTGGTGTTCGGACGGGGAGAGAACGGAAACTTTACGCGTCTGTATTGGGGCATTCAGGGGGCATAAATTTATGTACCCGGACGCAAGGATACCATCAAGGCCTGTATCTATGTGAAGGAACTGGTGCGGTTCATGCTTTACAGATTGGAACATCACGACAGTGGGGTGGAACTGTATAATTGTTGCTACGAGCCCGCCTATACGATAGAGCACATCGTAGAATCCATGAAAAGAGTGACAAATATGAAGGTAAAAGTTCCTTTCATGCCGGGATGGCTGATCATGACTGCTGCTGGTATAGCCGGAGCGCTAGGCTCTCCGATGGGCATCTGTCCGGCACGGGTGAGAAAGCTGCAGATCTCTACGAATATCTGCGGAAAAAACTGTCCGCTTCGGGCTACCGTTTCCGCTACACCTTTGAAGAGGCGCTGGCGGACTGGTACAAGGATAATGGTAACCTGTATCTGCAATGAGGAGGCTGATACTTTTTCTTTTGTTGTTTTTTTGTAATGATCGGTGCGGTACACGCCCAGTTCACCTACGGGACTACAGGACTGTTGAATATGCCTACTGCCGATATGCAGCGTGACAAGACGTTCATGTTTGGCGGTGGCTTTCTGGAGAAACATGCCACTCCCGCCCGTTGGACCTACAATACTTTCAACCTATTATCTTGACATCACTATTTTTCCCTGGCTGGAAGTATCCTATATTTGTACATTGCACAAGGCCATGGAGGTTGATCCTGCATATGGTCCGGGTTTCTGGGTTCCTTCCACGTATGGGAAGTTTGTCAACCAAGACCGTAATTTTGCGGTACGTTTACGGCTGTGGAAGGAAGGCTGGTGGAAACCTTGGACCCCGCAAATTGTATTGGGCGCGAATGACGCTCTTAATAATTCGTGGACGGAGGGTAGCAAGATTGAAATGAGTTCGGCTACGGCAAATGGTTTTTACAGCCGCTATTATCTGGCTGTTACCAAGCATCTTTCCATGAAGGAGGTGGGAGAGTGGGGCTTGCATCTGGCATATGTTTATAACAGGCGGAAGGATTATCCGTTAAACGGTCCCGCCATCGGTGCCAACTTCCGATTCTCTCTGTCCCCGACTTCCTTTATCAACAAAGCGATAAATAACTTGAATCTGATGGCAGAATACGATAGCAAATCGATAAACTGCGGCTTTGAGTACAGCTTCTGGAAAGACTACATCAACGCCGTAGTAGAACTGAACCGTTGCAAGTACTTTTCCGGTGGCTTAGTCTTCAAAATCCATTTAAAATAATAAAAAGCGCTCATTCATAGGAATTTCCAGATAGAATTCGTTTCTTTGCGGTCAGAAACCATAAAATCATCTTTTATTATGTCATCCCGCTTTGTAAACCCTTTCACGGATCTCGGCTTCAAGATAATCTTCGGCCAGCCTGCCAGCAAGGATCTGCTGATAATCCTGCTTAACGAACTGCTGTCGGGTGAGCATCACATTGAAGACCTGACGTTTCTGGACAAGGAGGACCGTTCGGAGAATATTCACGACAAGGGCATCATCTATGACCTTTACTGCCGTACCTCTACGAGCGAGTACATCATAGTGGAGATGCAGAATCGTTGGCATAGCCATTTCCTGGACCGTACGCTTTATTATGTGTGCCGTGCGGTGAGCCGCCAGATGGAGAATCCGTCCTCTAAAGAGGTATGTGTTCCCGACACTCCGTTGGAGGGGGATTGCGGTCTGCTCAGGGAAGAAGAGGCTTCTTACGGTCTCCGTTACAGGCTTCCTGCCGTGTACGGCATTTTCCTGATGAATTTCAAGGAGGATGGTCTGGAAAGCAAGTTCCGTACCGACACGGTGGTTTCCGACCGGGACAGCGGTCGTGTGGTGAACCGGAATTTCCGTCAGATTTATCTCCAGTTTCCTTATTTTACGAAGGAACTGGACGAATGTTCTACTTTATCCGATAAACTAATGTATGCACTGAAGAATATGAACAACTGGAACAGAATGCCCGATGCGCTGAAAGAACAGGTTTTCAGCCATCTTGACCGCCTTGCCGCCAAGGCTCACCTGTCTGAGGGTGACCGTATCGCTTATGATAAGGCGGTGGACGTTATAACGTGAGCCGTATTGTGGAAAATGATATCCGTGAACAGGCTGTCGCGGCAAGGAAAAGCGATAGGAAAAGCAATAGGAAAAGCGGAAGGAAAAGCGGAAGGAGAGGCGGAAGGACGTTTGAAGGAGCGTTTGGAAATCGCCCGTAAACTGAAAGAGAACGGTTTTTCCATAGCGGATATTGTCCGGGTTGCCGGACTTTCAGCGGAAGAAATTGATAAGCTGTAACGGTGTGCACGATTGATTGTACTGCTAGGTGATTTGCTTCTGTTTTGTAGAAAGATGAATGGTGGGTAGGGTAAATTAGAATGATATCAATGTCGGTTCTCTATAGGGCTATCGTATACGATTAGTATGGTAGTCTGTAGATTGAGTAAATTCATTATTGTAAAACCTTTCTACAAAGAAAAACAAATCATACGTAAGGGCATTCTCCATGCAGTTTCCCCAAAGAAGAAACTGCATGGTGATTGCCACTTTCTTTATTATTTCTCCAAGTACCCGAATACCCCCTCCGCATCGAAACACGGACAAGCCTTCGGGATACTTCCCCTAGGCATATCCCTGTGTCCCCTTATCCGGACACCGGGAAAGATTTTCACCATCCGCATCAGCAACAAAATAAATTGTTCCGTCTGTTCCGGTGTCCGGGTATCTGCCGGACGTCCGTCCGCATCCAGACCGCCCTCATAACAGATACCTATGCTGCAACGGTTCCAGGGGCGGCAGTGTGCACCCACTTCCAGAAGCTTGCGGTGCTGGGTCACACTTCCGTCACGACGGATATAAAAATGATACCCCACTGTGCGGAAACCTCGCGTCTTGTGGTCACGGAGCAGTTGCTCGGCGGTGTAATCCCGGGTGGAGCGTGTGGCGCTGCAATGAATGACGATATATTTCACGGAAGCGGAGGATGCCATCATCGGGCCGTCCTCCTGAGTGAGGAGAGCACGTTCGTTCGGGATCTCTTCCTCACCGATTATCATAGGGAAAGTTTCTTGAATCATGGTTGAATTGAAATAGGGAATTAAAAATTAAAAAGTGTCATGCGATGGGCCAGGGGGCTTTTTAAAAGAAAGTGGTGCAACTGGTTACGCCCAAGGCGGTGAGCGCTGCTATGGCAGCTTGGATAATGGCGTGCAGAATTTGCTTCCAGGTGATTTTCTTTGAATTGTTCATAGGGATATTTGTTTTAAAGGATTTGTTTTTTTCTGTCATTCCGGACAAAGACGAGGAATCTGTGGGCATAAAAACGATTGCATTCAGATTCTTCACTTTGTTCAGAACAACAGTTTTATTTCAGAAAGGCAGATCTTTACAGAAACACAGGTCTACTTCAGAGTAACCGTTTCATTTCAAAAAGGCAAAATACTATCAGACTTCAGAAGTCCGGAAAGTTCAGGCGTTTTCTTCCGTCTTGTCATCCGGTCCGGAAGCCTCTCCCGTCAAGTCCACAGTGTTTTTCCCCGCTTTCAGGGCTTTAACCACCAGCTTGGCGGCCTTTCGGGTAGGGACCAGGTTGAATACGCTGTCTTTCAGCAAGCTGAGGAAACGGGTTCCGGCTTTCCAGCGCACGTTCAGGTCTTCCACATGGATGGCGGGATTGTATGTTTCCAGTGATTCGGCTCCCATGCTGTTGATATGAATGGAGAAAGTGCCCAGATCGCCCATCTGGATGCGTTGTCCTGCCAGAAGCTGCTCCCGCATACAGTCCACCGCTTGGATCAGGACCGCCTGGATGTCGGCACGGTTGTATTTGGAGCCGTGGGTCGAGATATGCTCGGCAAACTTGTCCAGTGTCATGATTTCTGAGTACTGGGCGTTGGCATAAGCCTTCTTGGGAGCATCCTGGTCACTGGGATTGGCACGGAGTGAGATACTGTAGTTGATCATCGTTTTTGTTTTTAAAGGGTTATTATTATCGGAAAAGTGTCAGGTAGGAGCAAGGCGCACACTGCTGCGGCGTTCGGTGAAACTTGGGGCAAGATCCGCGGAATCTTGTACCAGGATTTTTGTAATCTTGTGCCGGGTTGCGGCTTCTTCCTTCTGACACTGCAAAGATAACTTCACGTCCGTGCGGCGTGACCCCTTCCGACCCCTTTTGACCCTTTGGGGAAACTGTCCGGGAACTCGGCCAGCACTTGCGTCATGTGGTGACTTCAGAGCGGATTTCACGCTTCCCTCTTTATTCTTTCCGCGTAATCCACGCTCAAAGAGAGAGGAAGAGTTCCCGGACAGTCTGTGGCAGATCCCAGGGGGAATCACGGTTCTCCCAGGTGGAGGTAGACGAGTTGCAACTGGCGGCAGGTGAAGGATTTCTGACAGGGATGGTATCCGGTGGCTTCCAGGGCGTGGAGCAATGGTGCGCACCGGGCGATCCAGCGCATCAGATGACGCACGGCTACTTTCGGCGTACTGTCCGGAAAATAGAGAAGGGCTGTTTCGGTCTTATTCATGAATGGTTTCTTGTTTAACGTGAGTTTGATAGATGATGATAATGAACCAACGGCCAATCACCTACGGTATAGAGTGCGACCCGATTGGCACATTGGCGCATTGGTAAATTGCACATAGCAGCAAATCAATAAATCGGTACATTGACACATGGGCAAATTATTCAAATCCCCTTTCGGCATAAAGCGTGCCCGATTGTTTTTATACTAACCGGCATGGAGTGTCGTATATAAAGTTTATCCGGAGTTTTCCGAACAATCCCAATGAACTGCCACAAACGATTTTTGCTATCCGGGAACAACGGCCGCACGGAGCAGCGATGGGGACACGGGGACAGTGGGGACAGCCCCTTTTTTCCTCACACACACATGCGTGTACATATAGAGAGCCGGGTCAGTTCTTGTGATACGTCCCCTTGCCGTCCACACTTACCAGCGCCCCCTGTTTGGTGAGCCGTTTGAGCCAGGTAAGCGCGGTGGATTCAGGTATCCTCCTGTCGTGCGCTTTTTCCAGCAGCAGCCGGCGGGTAAACTCGTCCTCCATCTCGGCAAAGAGCATATCCTTGTCCGCCGTGCTCCGGCGCTTGATAACGGAGGAGGACAGAAACGAAAGAACATGGGTGGCGTGCAGATAAAGCGGCTCCACCAAGGCAAGCACGGCATGAAATCATCGTCTGTAATCACCATGTTCCAGCGTGGGATGATACGGTCCTTCAGATTATCGGAAGAAATATGCGCGTCAGGTTTCACCAGAGAAGAATCTTCCAGGCTTCGCAGGATGGCGACTATCGACATCATGCGGCACGCATTGACGGCAAGACGGATGACGGAACTGCCCATCTCGTCTCCGTTGATCTTGCCGGAACGATGGAACAGTTTGTCGAACAGGAAGTTGAACTGTTTATGCTGGGCATGAGTCAGCTTCAGGGTAAACAATCCCCGAAGCGTCAGCTCGTCCAGCGTGTTTTTCCATTCGTTGCCCATCAGGCGGAATTCCTCGTCCACATCCACCTCATCCTCGCCGAACTGGTCCGCCCACTGGGTGATGCGTGGCATATAATAAAAGTTCTGGCGGGAGAACAGACCGTTCTCCGCCGTGGGGATCAGGGGCTTTACCTGTGCGGGCGTACCCGAGAGCAGCACGGAGAGATAGCTTCTGCTCACCTCCTGATATTCCCGGTCAGTACGCCGGTTGTAGGACAGGCGGTCGTGGTCGAACGCCTTGCGCAGCGTGTCGCTCCAGTTTCCGTATTCGGTCCCTATGGCGGTGGATACGGTGTCCGCCTCACTTTCGCAGATGAGGCCCGTTCCGTTGGAATCCATGATATTTTGCAGGATGCCTGTTCCGGTGTTGTTTCCCGATATGAGGAACATCCGGTTGGGAGGCAATACGGGAGCTTCCTGATTTTTCCGTTCCTTGCCCAGAGAGTCGTAGGCAGCCTTTTCCCGGCGGTAAGTTTTCATCGCCTCTTTCACCTCGCTGCGTATCTTGTCGTGTATAGGTTCGATGAGGAGCCGTACCCACGTCAACGCGCTTTTTCCCGAGGCAGACGGGGCCACGACGAAAGTCTGCATACAGGGGGCCTGCCACTTCCGGCCGTATTGGCACCGCACTATGTGGGAGAGGGAGGCGCCCAGTACGGTAAACGCTCCCAGGAGCAATACATCACGCTGTTCGGGCTTTTTACCGAAGGAGATGATTCTCTCCAGCAGTCCCGGCCACACATAGTTCTGTGGAAAGGTAGGCAGGGGGGAATAAGGCTCGGAGCCTTCGGTGAGCTGTTCCTCCTCGTCGGTATCATCGGAAACGTCATTTTCCACCTTATTATATCGCGCGCACGTGTGTGGAAAATCTGGGGCTGTCCCTGCTGTCCCCATTGTCCCTGCCTTGTGAGGGCCGGCGCTGCCGGAAATCTTCACTCCGCATTGCCCGGCCAGATGGAACACGGTTCCCAGATGTATATCTTCTTTATCGGCATGAAGCGCGTTCGAGAACAGTGCTTGTGCATTTTTTTCGTCGTATTTGGAGGAAAGGGAGCAGAGGGAGAGGAAATCATTGCGTCCCGCTTCTCCGCAATCGTTTGCGATGGCGAAAGCCAGTTGTACATATTCAATATAGGTAGGGGCAATGTCTGCGCCTGCCATGCGGACAGCTTCGGTCAGCTGCCGCAAGTTTTCTAAAGGATTGTTCATGTTCATGATATTTGTTGTTTTTTGAGTGCCTGTTTAAATTTTGTCCGGCATTCTTTTGAGTATGCTTTTCTATTCTTCTTAAATTTCCCGGCGTATCAATGCTTCCTCGTCATACGAGAGGAAACAGGCCCGTACCAGGTCCTTGCCGGAACGGTCCACGCCTTTGCCGGAATGGTTTGTTTTTTTATCTTCCCTGTCCGGGTGGCTGCTGTGGAAATCATAGATTGCTTGTACGTAGTTCATCGCCCAGTAGATGTTTTCGGAAGTATTCTGTCTGGTGTCGGGTATGCGTGCCAGGTCGTAGGGGATGAACGCTTTTACTCCGTGTCCGCCGGGGCTGGTGAATGCCAGTACAGGGCGCAGGAGGCGGTCGTCGAACAGTTGTCTTTTCAGCTTTTCCGCTTCCCCACGGGAATCAAGATGGTCTATGTCCACCACAATCAAGCCCGACGGTCCGGTCAGGCTGTCGCTTTTGCGGTAGGAAAAGACACCGCAGGGAGTAACGTAGGGTAGCGTCTGTTGCTTGAGCATACGATAGACTTTTTCATCCCCGTTTTCCGCTGCCCGGCGCACGGTCTCGGTCAGTGTCTTCAGGCGTTCGCTGGATGTGATAAGTTTGTACACTTCCTGTAAGGTTATTTCCTTGTAGGGCGTTAAGGTGGGCGGCTGGATGGTTCGTCCGGTGGCACTGTCCTTTACCGGTGATATCGGTGGCAGAAACAGTGACATTTTAAATTGGTTCATTCGTTTTTATTTATTAAATTTGCAAGCCCTGATATTTATGAATCAGGTTATTGATTTTCAATGTTACAAAGTTCGATATAATAACCGAGATACGTGTGTTTTTGTCCTGAATGAGGACATGTAAATGAGTATTCATATAAAAAAATACGATTTAATCCTCGATGGAACATTTGAATCCTGTTGAACAGGCCCGGCAATTGGCTGCCGAGGTAGTGAAACGTTTGGGCCAGTTGAATCTGCACAGACGGGAGTTGGAGCGTAAGCTCCATGTGGCTAATGGCTTTTTACCAGCCTGGAAGAAAAAAAATAACATGACGCTTCTTCTTTTTTTCGAGGTGAAGGCGGTTATAGAAGAACACTATGAGAGGCGTATCGAGTTTTACAGGTATGTCAACCCGCCGCTGTCACGGGAGGCGGAACGTGAACTGGGGGAGTGGAAAGGAAAAGTGAGGGAGATAATGGGGATGCTTTGAGTAAATTCTTTAATGAGAAATTTTTGTCTGAAGAAAAATAAATTGTATATTTGCGAAAACCTACTTGGAGGAAAAATATGAAAACGACATCTGAATACATTGCATTATTGCGTAAGTATATGGCTGAGAATGCTCATAAATATGGCATTGTGCGTATGGGTATTTTCGGGTCTGTGGCACGTGGCGAGCAGACTGAAAATAGTGATGTGGATGTGTGTGTGGAAGGTCAGCTGCATGGCTTTTTCGCTTTAGCGGGTATAAAGCAAGAGTTGGAAGAATTATTGGGCTGCAAAGTGGATATTGTACGCCTGCGAGATAGAATGGATTCATTTTTACGTGAAAGAATTCAGAGGGAGGGCATTTATGTATGACACGTTGATCGCTTTCCATATATTGGATTTGATACAGAAATCTCTGGAAAGAATAAGTTTTCGTTTTTCGGATATCTCCTGTCCGGATGAGTTTCTATTGAGTGAAAGCGGTATGATGAAACTGGATAGTATCTGCATGAAACTGACTGCGATTGGAGAAAGCATTAAAAATCTGGATAAGGTGACAAACAAAGAATTATTGGCTCAATATCCGGAGATTCCATGGAGGTATGTGATGGGGGTACGTGATATAATAGTACATCATTATTTCGATGTAGATGCTGATGAGATTTATCGTATTTGCCTGGAAGACATACCACAATTGCAGCAAGCGATAAAACGAATGCTGGATGATCTGAAGATGGATAACCTAATAATGGGATAGCTTTTCTTTACCAATATCGTAAAATTCTTTTTCTGAAGAAAAGAAGTCATATTTTGCGGTAAACGCAACAGGAAGTGGCGGAATTTGTTTATCTTCGTAGCGGTAATGTTAAAATGGAAAAAATGATGGAACAGCAGCAATTGAAGAAATGCCCGATAGGCATACAGACTTTGAGAAAATCATAGAGGGAAACTACCTTTATGTAGATAAAACGGAATATGTTTACCGGATGGTGCACGGTGCCTCAATTATTGTTTCCTGAGCCGTCCCCGCCGTTTTGGTAAGTCATTGCTGACTTCTACGTTGCACAGTTACTTTGCCGGGAAGAAGGACCTTTTCAGGGGATTGGCCATTGAGAAGCTGGAAACCGAATGGACGGAGTATCCGGTGCTGCACTTCGATATGAGTCTGGCGAAGCATGTGGACAAGGATACGTTGGAAAGCATGCTGAGCTTCCAGCTTAGCGGATATGAACAAATTTATGGCAAGCCTGAGGAGGCTGTGAAGCTGAACGACCGGATGACTTCACTCATCATGCGTGCCAACGAACAGACCGGCCGACAGGTGGTAGTCCTTATTGACGAGTATGACGCGCCTTTGCTGGATGTGATGCATGAGGAAACGGATCTTCCCGTTCTCCGTAACGTGATGCGCAATTTTTACAGCCCGTTGAAGGCGTGCGACCCTTATCTTCGCTTTGTGTTCCTGACCGGCATTACCAAATTCTCCCAACTCAGCATCTTCAGCGAGCTGAACAATATCTTGAATATCAGTATGCTGAAGCCCTATGCCGCCATTTGTGGCATCACTCAGGAAGAAATGCAGGAACAGATGACAGCTTATATAGAACGGCTTGCCGTTTCGCAGGAAATGAGCAAAGAGGAAACGTTGCAGAAGTTGAAAGAGAAATATGACGGTTATCATTTTACCTGGCCTTCGCCCGATATCTATAATCCGTTCAGCCTGCTGAATGCCTTTGCCAATGACGAGTTGAACAATTACTGGTTTGGCAGCGGCACGCCCACTTATCTGATAGAGATGCTACGCAAGTTCCACGTCCTTCCCTCCCAGTTAGGGGGAAGTATGCAGGCTATGGCTGCTGATTTCGATGCGCCTACGGAGAAAATGGAGGGCATTGTTCCTCTGCTCTATCAGAGCGGTTACTTTACGATAAAGGATTACAACAAGCTGGCCGAACTGTATACGCTGGACATTCCGAACGGTGAGATACGGATCGGGCTGATGCGCAGCTTGCTGCCTGGCTATCTGGCCCATAACACGCTGAAAGGCAATACGACCATCGCCCGTATGTATCTTGCGATAGCCGGGGGAGATATGGACGGGGCCTTGCGTCTTCTTCAGGAATTCCTTTCTACTGTTCCGTATTGTGATAACACGAATTATGAGGGACATTACCAGCAATTGTTCTACATCATCTTCTCCCTGTTCGGGATGTATGTCGATGTGGAGGTGCGTACCCCCAAGGGGCGTGTGGATGTGGTGATGCGTGTTGCCGGTAAGCTGTATGTCATTGAATTGAAGCTGGGTAGGTCTGCGGAAGCGGCCATGGCCCAGATCAATCTGAAGCAGTATCCCGAACGCTTTTTCCTCAGTGGATTGCAAGTGGTGAAGGTAGGGATCAATTTTGATGTGGAGAAACACACCTTGGGGGATTGGGTCATAGAAGAATAGGCCGTATATGATGTAAGAACTCTTTCATTGCAGGGACGGTAAAAGCGAAAAAAATAATGGAACAGGAACTTTTCGATAGGATATCAATTAAGATGCTGAATATTTGTTTGTTTGAAGAAAAATTTCGTTCTTTGTATTAAGCTTGATTGCAGTTAACAACAAATTCAATCTAAAGATAAGGAGTATGAAGCGTCCTGAAATTGTGAAATCTATACAAAATGCCTTACATAAGGTTGCTCCTGGTATAAAGGTGATACTTTATGGAAGTGAGGCGCGGGGTGATGCGCGTAGTGATAGTGATATAGACCTGTTGCTGTTGATAGATAAGGATGTGGTTACTTTGGAGGACAAGATGCTTTTAACTGCTCCTTTATATGACATTGAGTTAGAAACCGGTGTTCAAATCAATCCGTTTATAGAGTCGATGAAAGAATGGGGAAAACGTTTCACTCCGTTTTATGAGAATATAATGAAGGAGGGGATATTGTTATGACTCCGGAACAGCGGTTTGATATTGTTTTATATAGGCTGAATTCAGCCAAATCATTGTTAGATGAAATAAAAAGATCATATAGAGCGTGGTTATTACAATACGGCAATGAATAGGATGTATTATGCCTGTTTTTATGCTGTGAGTGGATTGTTGTTGCAGTCGGAGATAGACGGAGTCAAGAGTCATGAAGGTGTACGTCAAAAATTCAGCCAGCATTTTATTCTTACAGGTAAATTCCCCTAAAGAATGGGGACGCTTTTATTCTATTTTGTTCAATAATCGTTCAGCTGCCGATTATGAAGACTTTAAGAACTTTGATTTAGCAGCAACTCAGGAAATGTATCCTAAAGTCTGTGCTTTTATAGGACTTATTGATAATTGGGTTTTCGATAAAAATTAATCCGTAAAGAATAAGATATTTACTATAGGCTGCATGCAATGATGCATGTGGCCTTCCCTTTTTTTTGTTGCCGGTAGCGACCGGCATCCGCATAATGTATTGCATGAACGACACTCTTCGTGATTACCAGCAGGAGATGAAGCTCCGCCTTTTCAAGGAGTGGGAACTTCACCGAAGTGTGATGGTACAGATGCCCACCGGTACGGGCAAGACGCATCTGCTGGCCGCCATAGTAAGGGAATTCCTGCGTGGTTCCGGCAGCCGGGTATGGATCGTGGCGCACCGCCGGGAGCTGGTGGATCAGATAGAGGAAACCGTGTCCCGGCACGGGATGAGCAAAGAGGACGGAAGGGTGAGGGTGATGTCCATCCAGTGGCTGTCACGAAACCGGAAAAGCATGGACGAAGAGCCGGACCTGATCGTTATCGACGAGGCGCATCACGCCCTGGCGGAAACCTACCGGATACTTTGGGAGAACTATCCGGAGGCAAGGAAACTGGGTATGACCGCCACTCCCTGCCGGCTGAACGGCAAGGGATTCACGGACTTGTTCGACAGCCTGATTGCTTCGTGGACTGTCGCGGAATTCATCGGACAAGGGTGGTTGTCATCCTTTGACTATGTGTCCATCCGTGCGAACAGCAGGGAACAGCGGTTGATAGATTCGTTGAAGAAACGGGGTGCGGACGGGGACTACCAGGTAAAGGAGATGAACGAGGTGCTGAACCGGGAAACAAGTATCGGCCGGCTGTATGAGAGCGTGGAACGATATGCTCGCGGAAAGAAAGGAATCGTATATGCTGTCAGCATCGCCCATGCCCGCCGGATAGCGGCTTGTTATAGCTCACACGGACTGGAGGCTGTGGCTATCGACAGCAGGACTCCGGCTTCGGAACGCCGGGAACTGGTGGAGGATTTCAGACGGGGGAAGGTGAAAGTGCTGGTCAATGTGGATATCTTTTCCGAAGGCTTCGACTGTCCCGATGTGGAATTCGTGCAGCTGGCACGTCCCACGCTTTCCCTGGCGAAATACCTGCAACAGGTAGGACGTGGGTTGAGGAGATCGGCAAACAAGGCGTCCTGTATGCTGATAGACAATGTGGGTCTGTACCGCATCTTCGGTCTGCCCGCCCGGAACCATGACTGGGCGGCGATGTTCGAGGGACGGATGATTGGCAACGCGCTGTCCCGGGCACGGGTGGAAACAGGTAGGCTGTCCGTATCCGGTCTGCTGCCGGAGGAGGAAAGACAACGGGAGGATGAACTGGAGGTGGTGATAACGCACGACCGGCTGATGGACTTCCTTACAAACCGGGAAGATTCAGCAACGGAAAAAGGCGGACAGCCCGTTTTGAAAAGTTATTATGACAGACAAAGCGGGCTTTGGGGATTGAGGCGCGGGGAGAGGATGACGGTAAGGCCCCGGTATCCGGAAGTGTTTGATATCTGTGGAGACCGGGCGGCAGTGAGATTCGGGAATAACCGGGCAGGTGTGGTGAATGAAACCGGACAGCCCGGAATACAGCTGGACCGCTGCCGGAAAATGAAGTTCATGAAGGGGGATCTGCTTGCCGTGACAGACTGTGCGGGCAATGAATCTTACATCGACCTGAAGGTAAACAGAACCTATCGGGAGAAACCCGTGGTGTTGTCATTCGGCTGTATGGAATTGCCATACGGCGGTGTGGAGCTGCTGAAGGTGGGAGCGTTCTTTTTTCAGCCGTACCGGAAAACCGTATGTCTCCATGCGAGGGGTGGATCAGAACGGCATCTACTTTTATGACTTTTATCTGAAGATACCGGATTACCGTGTTCCGAAGGACTGCCAACTGGTGGATCCTGTCTGGACTACCTTGTTTGATGTTTTCGCCTGTGTGCTGGCAGGGGATGAGGAGGAAGTGTATTGGTGCTGTGGCCGTCTGGCGGACCGGAGCATCGTGGTGATGGACGGGAACGGGAATTATTATCATGTGGAGAAAGGGAAGGAAAAGCGGTATATAGCCTGTAACGCTCCCCGGCCGGGCGAGGAAGATTTCCATACGGTGATGGAACGTCTGAAGGAAGAAGCCGGGCGGCGTGCCGGGATAGCTCAACGGAAACAATTGCAGGAAGAGGAACAGAAAAGGCTGAAAAGGTTGGAAGAGATCAGGGATGCATTGCCTTTCCGGATGGGGATGAAATGGGGCTTGAAACTGGGGGAACGTATCATTGTGCCTCCCAAATACAGGAAGATTCTGCCTCCTGTGGGCTATTATTGCGCTTACGAGGAAAACGCCTGCCAATGGGGAATAATGGCTCTGGACGGAAAAGTGGTGGTGGAAGGCCAGATACCAGAAGGTGGATATAGAATGCAACGGTACGGTGCATCTGACGGTGATTCCGGGTAAGGTGAAGACCATAAAACTCTGAGCGTCTGCCGGAACGGAGTGCAAATGGCACAAATAGGAACCGGGATAAATTTGTGTCATTTGCGTCATTTGCGTTCTAAGTAGTCACCACTAGGTAATTCGACGCTATGCCTTAAGCGACCGGTTAATGCTGTCAATATAATCCAGAATCTCCTGTCTGCCTGTTTTCTTTTCAGAGGAGGATACGAAATGAGGAGGGAGTTCTTCCCACTGTTCTGTCAATTTTTTCAGATATTTGTTTACATTATCCTTAACCTTGCCATTGGTCAGCTTGTCGGCTTTGGTGAAGATGATAGAGAAGGGTACTCCATTTTCTCCCAGCCATTCCATAAATTCCAAGTCTATTTTCTGAGGCTCCAGACGGCAGTCTATCAATACAAACAGATTGGTCATTTGCTCGCGTTCCAGGATATAATCCTCGATAATCTGCTGTATCTTTTCTACCTGTTTCTTGCCCCGGGAGGCATATCCGTATCCCGGTAAATCCACCAGATACCATTCTTTATTGATCAGAAAGTGATTGATCAGCAAAGTCTTCCCCGGAGTGGAGGAAGTCATAGCCAGTTTGGGACGTTTGGCCAACATGTTTATCAGACTCGATTTACCTACATTTGAACGGCCGATAAATGCATATTCGGGCAGGTTGTCCTGCGGGCATTTCTCTACTTTTGTGTTACTTACTACAAATTCTGCACTGAGTATTTCCATAATTCTTTGTTTTTATACTTAAACAAGTCAGCCCCATAAAAGTCAGGAAGCCGTTAAACATTAACATTTCATAGCCAAACTGATAGCCGGTGGAGGTGAACACCAGCCGGTCTATGGCATAGCATAATAGCGGCGAGGCGATGGCTATGTAAGGAACAAAACGGTCGCGCGGCCGCATTGGGGTGAACAGCCCGAATGCAAACAGCCCCAACAACGGGCCGTAAGTGTACGAGGCGATGGTATAGATAGCGTCGATGACACTCTTGTTGTTTACTGCCTTGAACAGCAGGATGAATCCGATAAAGAGGACTGATATGCAGAAGTGCACGAGCTTCCTCCGTCTTTCCGCTTCCTTGCCGGACAAATGGCTTATGCCCGCTATGTCTATACAGAAGCTGGTGGTGAGGGCGGTCAATGCCGAATCGGCGCTGGAAAAGGCGGCTGCAATGATGCCGATGGTAAAGAATATCAGTACGGCGAATCCCAGATGGCCTTCCGCCGCAAACAAGGGCAGTATCTCATCCCCGGCTGCCGGCAGGGGATGTTCAGTTGCGAGGCGAACAATAACAGCAGGATTCCGAGTGACAGGAACAGGAAATTGACCGGAACGAATGAGATGCCGTAGCAATACATGTTCTTTTGGGCTTCATGCAGGTTCTTGCACGACAGGTTCTTCTGCATCATATCCTGATCCAGCCCTGTCATGACAATCGTGATGAAGATGCCGCTGAAAAACTGCTTGAAGAAGTTCTGTTTGCTGTGCCAGTCGTCAAAAACAAAGATACGGCTGTGTTCATTTTCCCGGATGGCATGTACCAGTCCCGGAAAATCCAGATTCAGTTGGCCGGAAACCTCATAAAGTATTAATCCCAGCGCCAGCAGCAGGCAGAGTGTCTGCAAGCTGTCCGTCCACACAATCGTGCGTATGCCGCTGCGGCGGGTGTACAGCCAGATCAGTAAGACAATCCCTATCACCGTGGCGGCGAAAGGAATATGAAAGGCGTCGAATACATAATGCTGGAGGATAAGGCATACCAGATAAAGGCGTGCTGCGGCTCCGATGATCTTGGACAGAAGGAAAAAAAGGAGGCTCCCGTCTTATAAGCGTGCCTTCCGATCCGGTCTCCCAGATACGTGTAGATGGAGGTCAGGTTCAACCTGTAATAAAGCGGCAGCAGAACGTGGGCGATGATGAGAGATAGCCTATGAAGAAACCGAAACAGGTCTGCATATAGGTCATGTCGATGCCGCGTACCATACCCGGGACGGAAACGAAGGTAACTCCCGAAAGGGAGGCTCCGATCATTCCGAAAGAAACAATATACCAGGGAGAACGGCGGTTGCCGCGAAAGAACGCGTCATTATCGGAATGACGGCCGGTAAGGCGGGCTACAAGCAGCAGCATTCCGAAAATAGAGCAGTATGGTCAGCAGAATATAAATTCCGTTCATTTTATTTTTTTTGAGTGCAAATGTACTCAAAATCGTTGAAATTGCGTAAGTTTGCATCCATTATAATACAAAATAACTGATGAACCAACAATATCCGTCCATGCTGCTGGAAAAAGCGGTAGGAGAGTTTGCCAAGTTGCCGGGTGTGGGACGCAAGACCGCCATGCGGCTGGTATTGCATCTGCTCAGACAGGATACAGCTGTGGTAGAGGCGTTTGGTAATGCGATGATTACCTTGAAACATGAAGTGAAATATTGTAAAGTGTGCCATAATATATCGGACACGGAAACTTGCCGTATCTGTTCCAATCCGGCGCGGGACGCTTCCACGATCTGTGTGGTGGAGAGTATCCGTGATGTGATGGCGGTGGAAGCCACGCAGCAGTACAGGGGGCTGTACCATGTCCTGGGGGAGTCATCTCGCCCATGGATGGCATAGGCCCTTCCGATCTGCAGATAGAAAGTCTGGTGGAACGGGTGAAAGGCGGTGAGGTGAAGGAAGTGATCCTTGCCTTGAGCTCGACGATGGAGGGGGACACGACGAATTTCTATATCTCGCGCAAGCTGGACGGCATGGACGTGAAGCTGAGTGTGATAGCGCGTGGTATCTCTATCGGGGATGAGTTGGAATATACGGATGAAGTGACGTTGGGACGTTCCATCATAAATCGTACTTTGTTTACGGGAACGGCATAAACTGGGAAAAACAGAAAGAAATGGAAAAGAAGATAAGACAATTGCTGCGATACTTGCAGATAGAATATGTGGCGGTATGGGTGTTGCCTTTGCTCCTGGTGGCTCTTTATGAAACAGGGGTGATGACCGAGGGGGCTTACGCGGGCGATGTCCGTATGGATTATGTCTTGCAGACGGTAGGGATTTTACTGGCGGTGGGGCTGATTCCTTTATCGCTCCGGCTGTTCAGCCTTTCCTTGGTGAAGAATGTGAAGCAGCGTTCATTGCCGGAAGCCTTGAAAAGTTATCGCCGCTGGAGTGAGATAAGGACGGGGATGCTGGTGGTTCCCGTATTGGTGAACTTGTCATTTTATTATCTGACTCTGAACAACACGGGTGTATTGTGTGCCATGATGGCGCTGATCTCTTCCCTGTTCTGTGTCCCTACCCGCAAGCGGATGCTGGATGAGCTGGATTTGGTAAAAGAGGAGAATGAGGAGCCTGCTTTATGATGAGTGACCGGCATTTTCAAGGGAACGGGATAAGGCTCCGTGCACCGGAGCCGGAAGACTTGGAAGTCATGTTCCGCTTTGAGAACGCTACGGATGTGTGGGAAATGAGCAATACCACAGGCCCGTATTCGCGTTTTCAGTTGAAGCAGTACATAGAGCAGACCCAGAATGATTTGTTTGCCGACCGCCAGTTACGCCTGATGATAGAAAACGGGAACCGGCAGGTGGTGGGGATGGTGGATCTATGTTCTTTTGATCCTTTGCACAACCGGGCCGAGGTGGGGATTATGGTGGATAAATCCTGTCGCAGGCAGGGGATAGGGCGTAACGCCTTGGCTTTGCTGGAAGAACACTGTTTCCGTTATCTGGGAATTCATCAGTTGTTTGCCTATATCGCTGTGGAAAACCTTCCTTCCCGCAGACTCTTTGCGGCGTGCGGGTACAAAGAGAGTGCGGTATTGAAAGAGTGGGCGCATACGTTTGGCGGTGGCTATACGGATGTGCTGGTTGTTCAGAAGCTGAATCTCAGTTGAGGGAGGGGTATTGGGGATAGCGGGCCCAAATGGCGTATTTCCCTCCCATTTCGTTCAAACTGGTATGCCATAAGTCGCGGAAGTGCTGGTTGAGCAACGTTTCTTTCCCGGCTTTTCCTATGAGCCATGAGTTTTCTTTTATTTCTTTGGCAAGTTGTCCATGATCCCATCCCGCGTAACCGGCAAAGAAACGGATCACTCCTTCAATGGGCTTCCCGTCCAGTATATATTGTTGCACGGCATTGAAATCACCATTCAGATAAAGTCCGTTTCCCAGAGGCAGTGCGCCTTCCAGATCTTTTAGCGTATGCAGGAAAAAAATTGTCTCCCGGCTCACCGGCCCGCCTTTATACACCGGGACCCGCTGTGCGAATTCCAATTCGGGGATGAGATCATTGAGCAGAATGTGGTAACGGAAATCTTTATTCATGATAATACCCATACTTCCCTCGTCATTATGCTCGATAAGAAGCACGACTGCTCTTGTAAAGTGGTAGTCGTTCATGAAAGGGGAGGATATAAGGATGCTTCCCTGTTGTGGAAGTACTTTATTTGATTCTACTTGAAAAACATGCATATCCATAGTTGCGTTTCCTTTTATTTACACTACTAATATACATATTATATTTAAAAAATACATGAAGTGCTCTCTTTTTTTTGTATTTTTATTTTTTCTTGTATCTTAAATGGCTTATTATCAGAGTTGATGTAAAAAAGTTCAAGAAAATATTCGTAAAATGCTTGCGGATATCGAAATTTTGCGTACCTTTGCAACCGCAATCGAGAGAGATGCAGTATAAGAAAAATGAAATTTGGTGCGTTAGTTCAGTTGGTTAGAATACATGCCTGTCACGCATGGGGTCACGGGTTCGAGTCCCGTACGCACCGCATTAAACATTGAAAATCAATAGTTTAAAGAAGTAGTGCCCACTTTTACATCTGTTAATGTAAAGGTGGGCTTTTCGTTTTATTCAAGCACATTGTTGCGAGGGGAATGGTGATTTTCGAATATTACGGGAATATGAGTAATAAATGTTTCATAGTTGCTATTATTTGAGTTTAAAAGCTACTGGGACTGTATATTTCACCTTTATGGCTTTTCCTTTTAGTGTGCCGGGTTTCCATTTAGGAAGCATTTTTATCAGACGTAGTGCCTCATTATCCAAAGAAGACTCAACACTCCTTACTATGTTAGGTTCTATTATGTAACCGTCTTCGTCTATGATGAATTGAACAATAACTTTTCCTTGTATTCCTTCTGTTTGGGCTTTGGTTGGATATTGCATATTGTCTATGATGAATTGTAACAATTTATCCATACCACCGGGAAATTCGGGCATGTCATCCACTACATGATAAACTTCATCTTCTTTTGGAGGAGCTTGAGTAGGAATAAATCCAGCTCCATAATTATCCGGTTTTTGGGGATTTCTATTCTAATAGCATTTTTTATTTCTTGCTTATTATCAGTCAATCGAAATTCGGTCATCATCAATATGTCATGACGCAATGGAGTATCAGCATCAAGCATGACTTCATAGAAAAAACGGTAACGTCCCGGTTTATTGGAGTGAACTTCGGGATAAAGATTTGCTGTAAACAAATGATGCCCACCGGGAAGTACCATATAACCTATATCTATGGCAGCGTCATTGATGGGCAATGCACGCCAAGTGCCATTCTCGTCTTCATAAGTAATGAAATAATGCTCGCCACACATTATGTTCTTGTTTCCTTGATTTAGCAAAACAAAGGAAGCTGTGGATGCCTCAGTGGAGTAAACGGAATATTCCGGATGCAGGGAAATACCGAGCGTATCAGTTATACTAATTCGCTCATTTATTATCGGCTGTTCCGGTCCTTCAAAACGAATGGCGGGAGAATCCATGAGTTTTTCCCGGAAGGCTTGTCGGGCTTCGGGAGTGTTGAGAATAAACCTGACTTCAACATTCCGTAATCCTACACCCCAACTGGTCATATTATTTTTCAGCTTCTTGTCTGTCAATGTGTCAAACCGCTGGTTCAACTCGTCTACGATGCTCATAAGTTGTTGCTGTGAATAATTACTTTCAGTAACTTGCTCCAGTCGAAAAGCTTTGCTACCGGCAGTAGATTCCAAAATTCGCCTTGCATGCGCTGTGTCACCTCTTACCTGAAAAACCAACGTGGAACCGTCAAAGAACATACCTTCCAAGAAAGAAGGGCAACGCGGGCTACCGATGAAACCTCCTATAGAATTCGGATCATTTCCATAGACCCTGCTTAAGGCTTCAATGACTTGCAAGCCTGCAGATTGGTCAACAACAGTATCTTCTACAAAATAGACAGCTTCACCTGTAGAGTCTAATTTGCTTGTAAGATTTGATTTTGGTGCCTTATTCGCACATCCCATAAAAGAGTAAAATAGAACTCCTACCCATATTTTTGTTTTCATAACATTGAATTGTTTAGTGAAAGAGATGTTTATTCTATTTCAAATTCAGCATTGAGGTTGATTTTCTCCATATCATTCCACAAAGTGATATGGAAATACGATATTTGCCGGGAGTTGTTTTATAGTATTTAATAGGAAAACTGAAACAATAATATATAGGTGGGGTAATCGGTATAATTTCGTCATCAAAGAAACCTGTGGGCTTTTTCGTCCAAAGCCTTACCCATTGATTATTTTCCCATCTTTCTAAAATCCATCTTCTGCCATAACTAAGTGGAAGTTTCTGAGGATTGAGGACAATAGCGAACACTTCTTCACTTTCAGTGGTATAATGCCCATGTAGCATATTCATGCGTACTGTTTTCCCTAAAGTATCGGTGCTTACGCAGATTGCATCCGCATTGCCGATTTCTACACAGTTTTCTTGACTGGACTGATGCGTACATCCGATAGTGAAAAGACAGAAGAAACATAAAAATATAGTTTTCATCTTGGTTTATTTATCAGTGATAACAAAGTATTTACAAAAATACTCAAAGTGCAATTCATTAACAATTAGAATTACACTTTTATTTTCTACCCAAAGAATTATATTCTAAACTCTTTTGGGGCCTGTTTTTTCTCTTTTGGAGTGTGGCCTACACCCAGCTTTTCCTTAAGCTCTTTAAATTTCATCTTGAACCATTCAAGTATAGGCATTCCGTCAATGCACAACCGGCACTTTCCTTTCTTCTGCGGATTCCTCTTTACTGTTGCCGTTGAATATGCCGTTCCGAACTTCTCCCGGTGTTCCCGTGAATCCCACTTCCTGGCATTGCTCGGCTATCGGCAGCAAGTCTTTTATATCTCCCCGCCCTGACTTGCTTCCACTGTCTCCTGTAACGGAAATATTGAGAAAATACGATTATGTGATTCCGGTTATCAGATAGGGAGGAGGTGTAATATTTGGTCTTTTCTTTATCATAATTGTTTTTTAGACAATAAAATGCCTCTGTCTTTTCGTTTGTATGGTTAATAGAATTATATTTGTACATTATACAATATCTATTAACCATGAAAACTTATTCATTATTAACAGGCATTTTATTGTCTTTTTCGTTATCTATTCAGGCAGGTGATCTGAAATTGTGGTATAAGCAACCTGCCGGGACGTGGGTGGAAGCGCTTCCGGTCGGCAATTCCCGGATGGGAGCGATGGTATATGGCGGAACGGCCCGTGAAGAACTTCAACTAAACGATGAAACCATGTGGGGAGGCAGTCCCTATCGGAATGACAAGCCGGAAGCATTGAAAAGTCTGCCCCAAGTGCGTGAACTGATTTTTGCCGGAAAAAACATGGAGGCTCAGGACTTGATTCAAGAAAACTTTTATGCCGGGAAGCATGGTATGCCCTATCAGACAATCGGCAGTTTGATTATAGAAACCCCCGGACATGAAAAGGTTACCGATTATTATCGTGATCTGGATTTGGAACGTGCGGTGGCTACTACCCGTTACAAAGTGGATGGCGTGACTTTTCAACGTGAAGTTTTTGCATCATTTCCTGATAAGGTGATAGTGGTCCGTTTGACAGCAGACCGGCCGGGGAAACTGAATTTTAAGGTCGGATATGTGTCGCCATTGGAACATAAAGTCAGCAGGAAAGGAAAGAAAATTGGTTCTGACTGGAAAGGGTAGGGATCATGAGGGAGTGAAAGGATTGATTCGTATGGAAACACAGACGCAGGCTGATGTGGATGGGGGTAAGGTGAAAATTGATGACCAAAACATTACAGTGGAAGGAGCGGACAGTGTTACTCTGTATGTTTCATCGGGTACGAATTTTATTAATTATCACGATATAAGTGGCAATGAGAGTAAAAAAGCGTCCGGATATCTGTCTCTGGCATTGGGACGCCCTTATAGTCAGGTTTTACAGGAGCATATAGCTCTTTATAAAGAGCAGTTTGACCGTGTAAGATTGGATTTGGGAACCAGTGAGCGGGCTAAGCTGGAAACTGTCAAACGCATCGAACTGTTCAATGAGGGTAAGGATGTTTCTTTGGCGGTGTTGCTTTTTTTCAGTATGGACGTTATTTGCTTATTTCCTCCTCCCAGCCGGGAGGTCAGCCTGCCAATTTGCAAGGTATATGGAATAATAAACTGGCTGCTCCATGGGATGGAAAATATACCATCAATATTAATACGGAAATGAATTATTGGCCGGCTGAAGTGACCAATCTGAGTGAAACACACCAGCCCTTGTTCGAAATGGTGAAAGAATTATCAGTTACCGGCAGGGAAACGGCACGGACTATGTATGGATGCAACGGATGGGTGGCTCATCACAATACAGATATATGGCGTGCCACCGGTCCGGTGGATAAAGCGTTTTATGGTACATGGCCCATGGGAGGTGCTTGGTTGACTACCCACTTGTGGCAGCATTATTTATATAGTGGGGACAAGCTGTTTCTTTCCGAAGCCTATCCGGCATTGAAAGGAGCTGCTGATTTTTATCTTGATTATTTGACTGAACATCCTGAATACGGTTGGATGGTGACTGCTCCGTCCATGTCTCCGGAACATGGACCTTCGGGAGAGGATACTAAAAAAGCTTCAACGATTGTGGCAGGTTGTACGATGGATAATCAGATAATTTTCGATGTGCTTAGCAATGCATTGCATGCATCAAGAATTCTGAAAATGTCCGCTTCTTATCAAGATTCTTTGCGGTCTATGTTAAATCGTCTGGCCCCGATGCAGATCGGGAAATACAATCAGTTACAAGAATGGCTGGAAGATTTAGATAATCCGAATGACAAGCATCGCCATATTTCTCATGTATATGGATTGTTCCCTAGTAATCAGATATCTCCTTACACTCATCCTTTACTTTTCCAGGCAGCTAAAAATACGTTGTTACAGCGTGGCGACGAAGCTACCGGTTGGTCCATTGGCTGGAAAGTTAATCTGTGGGCCCGTTTGCTGGACGGTAATCATGCGTTCCGGATTATTAATAATATGTTGAAGCTGCTGCCTGGAGATGAAGTGAAAGAAGCTTATCCGCAAGGACGGACTTATCCTAATCTGTTTGATGCTCATCCGCCTTTCCAGATTGACGGCAACTTTGGCTATACTGCCGGTGTGGCTGAAATGTTGTTGCAGAGCCATGACGGAGCTGTACATTTGCTTCCGGCTCTTCCGGATGCCTGGGTCACAGGAAGTGTGCAAGGACTGGTTGCCCGTGGAGGGTTTGTGGTGGATATGAACTGGAATGGCGTGCAGCTGGATAAAGCGAAGATTCATTCCCGTTTGGGAGGTAATTTACGTTTACGTTCGTATGTTCCTTTGCGTGGGGTTGGATTAAAAGAGGCAAAAGGTAAGAACCCGAATGAATATTATATGCAGGCAGATATCAAAGAGCCTTTGGTTTCCAAGGAGATAAACCCGCAATACCCTGCTTTGTATAAGGTGTATGAATATGACTTGATGACAGAACAGGGACAAGATTATATAGTGGAGCGTGGGTTATAATACATGAAGATGCCCAAAGTGATTTGTGCATTATTTCACTTTGGGCACTTTTGTGAATGGAAGTGTCATGGTGTAGTTATCAGATGGCTTCCTTCTTTTCCAATTCTAATGCTCTGGGAAAAATGATATTGTTTTCCAGGTGGATATGTTCATGTAATGCCTCTTCAAATTGTTTCAATTGTTGTAAAACCAAGCGGAAGCTGGCACAAGCATCTTCAGGGGCGGTGAATCCGTTGGTTAATGAAGAGATTTTTTCAAAACGTTCTCCTTCGTGGTTATGTTCATCTTCCATCACTTCGATGGGATATAGAATGGTGCCGCAATGGAATTTAGCTACTTTCAAACCTTCCTCTTTGGCTTGGAACATTTCATAAACATAAGGAAATAGTACATTCTCTTCTTTTTTGATAAATGATTTTCCAAATCAAGAAGCGAGTCGCGGAACAGTGCCTGGACTTGCAATAACTCTGGATGATTCTTTGAATGCGCTTCGGTTACTTTGGTTAATAATGCTTCTATTTGCGGACCTTTGGCACGGATTCCCCGATGGTGTATTTTCAATACGTAGTCTATTAATAAATCGATGGGCCATCCGGCAAAGTCAGGAGCATTACTAACCGTATTCTCTTGTAATTCATTTAATTCACGTGCTACTGCTTCGGGATCAATACCGCGGTTCCGGCAGGCTTCTGCAAACGGAGTATTGCCATGGCAGCAAAAATCAATATGGTAACGGGAGAATACTTTGGTTGTATCAAAGTTGCCGGCTACAATTTGTCCGACTGTACATGAATGGTAATTTTTCTGTTTCATAATTATTCCGTTTATTCGTTCATTAATCCTAATTTTTTCATATCACTTTCTACTGTACCGATACCGCTTACTCCAAAGTTCTCGACTAGTACTTTCGTCACGTTGGGCGAGAGGAATGCGGGTAAGGTGGGACCGAGATGAATCTCTTTTATGCCCAAACTGAGTAATGCCAGCAATACGATTACCGCTTTCTGTTCATACCAGGCGATATTGTAAACAATGGGCAGTTCATTGATGTCATGTAGCCCGAATACTTCCTTCAGTTTGAGGGCGATGACTGCCAATGAATAGCTATCGTTACATTGTCCTGCATCTAAAACACGCGGAATGCCATTAATGTCACCTAACCCTAGTTTGTTATAACGATATTTAGCACATCCCGCAGTCAAAATGACTGTGTCTTTGGGGGGAGCATCTCGGCAAAAAAAGTGGTGTAGTAATCACGACTGCGCATACGTCCGTCACAACCAGCCATGACGATGAACTTACGGATAGCTCCGCTCTTTACCGCTTCTACTACCTTGTCTGCTAGTTGTAATACCTGATTATGGGCAAAACCACCAACGATTTCTCCATGTTCTATTTCTGTCGGTGCGGCACATTGTTTGGCTGTTTCTATTATTTCAGTATAGTCCTTATGTCCTTTCTCATCTGCTGTAATATGCTTGCAACCGGGATATCCGGTAGAATTAGTGGTAAACATGCGTTCTTTATAAGTGGCATTGGGCAGAGGGGAACGATGCAGTTGGTTGTGAACAGGATAGGACCATTGAACGAGGTAAACTCCTCCCGTTGTTTCCACCAGGCATTTCCATAGTTTCCTACAAAATGTGTATATTTTTTAAATGCCGGATAGTAATGTGCAGGAAGCATTTCACCGTGAGTATATACGTCCACGCCACTGTCTTTGGTTTGTTCCAACAATTCTTCCAGATCATGCAGGTCATGTCCGCTTATCAGAATACCGGGTCGGGTACCAGTTCCGATATTTACACGGGTAATTTCCGGATTACCATACCTGGAAGTATTTGCCTTGTCGAGCAGAGCCATTGTTCGAACGCCTATTTCACCTGTTCTCAGTGCTAATACAGTCAGTTCATCTGCCGATAAAGATTTTGTTGTAATTTGTGCGATGGTGTTCTGCATGAAACGATGAATACTTTCGTCATTATGTCCTAACCTCATGGCATGTTCCAGATAAGCAGCCATTCCCTTTAGACCATACATAATCAGTTCTTTTAAAGAGCGTAGGTCCTCGTTTTTTTCACGCAATACTCCGACTGTTGCGGCTTTTGCATCATATTCATCGCGGCTGCCTTTCCAATTTAACTCATCGGCTTCCGGCAGAGGAATGTCCTTGGCAGAGGCTTGATGCTTAAGGTCATCACGTATTGCTAATCCTTTGTCAATGCGTTTCGTAATGCTTTCGTCGTCGAAATTGGCATTGGTAATGGTACAGAATAAGGCGTCTACAATAAAATTGTCCACATCTTTTTTCAACGGGGAGGGAATGTTGGCGCAATTGATCTGCCACAACAGAAATTCCTCGTACTACAAAGAGCAATAAATCCATAGTACGTGCTGTAGTTGCATTTTTTCCACAAACACCTTTTAAGGTGCAACCGAAACCTTTGGCTGTTTCCTGACATTGGAAACAAAACATGTTATTCTCCATATCTTTTTTCATTTTAATGATTTCTATTACTTTTGTGCAAAAGTAGATGGGTTTTCGTCTTTTAAGTTGTACCATATGTTACAGCGGATACAAATAACAGTTAAAAAGAAAGTAGGATGGAACTGACAGGATTATTGCAGATGGCTCCTTTTCAGGGAATGAAAGAAGAAGAATTGGTTGCTTTACTATTCGGACTTCCGAATAGTTTGAAACACTTTGAACCGGGTGATATCATTGCCCGGCAAGGTGACTTATGTAAAGGGCTGTACATTCTTGCATCGGGAAGGGTACGGGCGGGAATGATAAATGATGAAGGGAAAGAACTGACGGTAGAAGAAATTGGAGCTCCTAACTTGCTGGCCTCGGCTTTTATTTTTGCCACTGAAAATCGTTTTCCCGTTAATGTAGAAGCAATAGGACCTTGTGAGGTTTTTGTAATAGGTAAAGAACGATTTTTAGAATTTATGCGTTTGCATCCATTGATGATGCAGAATTTTTTGAAGGATATTTCGGACAGGAGTGTCTTTTTTAAGCAGGAAATTGAATGAGTTTTGCTTTGTTGAATTTAAAGACTCGTTTGTTGAAATATCTAGAAACACATTCTGTTATTCATAATCAGCAGGAGGTGGCGCAGAAGCTGGGAGTTACTCGTCCGTCATTGGCCAGGGCGCTGTCTGAACTGGTGAATGAAGGGAAAATAAAGAAATAAATTGAGATTTCTTTTTTATGGGTAAAGTGGAAAAACGTGTCTTGTATCTTTAAGAGTTTTTGTGTGTAACCCATTCTTGTGAAAGTGTTCAAGGTGTTTTGTTATAAATACTTTGACTTTAAAGAAAAGGATCTTTGTCTATAAGGATTTGTTCTTTTGAAATGAGGACCATATTGAAATTTTCTTGATTAAAAAAGAGGGTGAATTCAAGACCCTTTATTTGTCTTGATTCACCCTTTTGGGACAACATTGGGTTGGTGTGTATTCAGCATGTTACTTCATCTGGATACTTTTATTTCGTACTTTTCTCAATATTTGTTGTAATTCGAATACTTTTTCGGGATGTTCAGTCGCTAAATTCACCTTTTCACCTGCTTGTTTCATATCATATAACTGGGGAATACCTAAATAACCAGTTTCAATTTTTCGGACCCACAGGGAATCATTTTAGGACCATCGCTGCCTTCAATAAATTTCCAATCTTTAGTACGCACGGATAGAGTGTGATTGGATGCCTGTTCAATAACCCATGGGCGGTCTGTTTTGTCTTGTCCTAATAGATTTGCTAACCGGTTGTAGCTGTCAGGGAGCACTTCCTTTCGGAATACGGGCATCTACCAGAGAAGCTAGTGATGCCAGCCAGTCTATTTGCGAAATAAGCACATCGCTGACTTCCGGCTTGTTGATGGCTTTAGGCCAGTGTACAATTACAGGAACACGGGTACCCCCTTCAAATGCACTGTATTTTCCACCTCTCAGGTTACCGGCAGGTTCGTGCCCGTTCAGTAGCTCTTCTGCCTTGTCATCGTATCCGTCGTCTACTACCGGTCCATTGTCGCTGGAAAGAATAATTAATGTGTTCTGGGTCAATCCCATTTTATCGAGGGCCTCGAGTAACTGACCTACACTCCAGTCAAATTGTGCGATAGCATCACCGCGCAGTCCCATCTTGTTTTTACCACGGAAGCGATTGTGTGGAAAACGGGGAACATGCACATCATTAGTGGCGAAATACATAAAGAAAGGCTCATCTTTATGCTGTTTGATAAAGTCAACTGCATGTGCGGTAATGGAATCGGCAATATTTTCATCTTTCCATAATGCTTTGCCACCTCCTTTCATGAAACCGATTCGGCTGATGCCATTCACAATAGACATATCGTGTCCGTGGCTCGGCTTCTGATTATATAAAAGTTCAGGATTGTCTTTTCCGGTAGGTTCACCGGGGAAATTTTTTATATAGCTTACTTCTATCGGAGCTGAAGGATCATAATTGGCTACTTGACCATTCTCGATAAATACACAGGGAACCCGGTCGGCTGTGGCTGCCATGATATAGGAATAGTCAAACCCCAAATCACCTAGAGAAGCGGAGAGAGGGGCATTCCAGTCTTGTTGTGCAGTTTTATCACCTAATCCTAAATGCCATTTGCCAAATGCTCCTGTGGCATATCCGGAGCTTTTAAACATATCTGCCATAGTATATTGCTCGGGACGTATAATCATTCCTGCATTGCCGGCAGCTACATCTGTTCCGGGTTTACGCCATGCATATTCTCCGGTCAGCATGGAATATCTGGATGGGGTACTGGTAGCGGCAGTGGCGTGTGCGTTGATAAATCGTATCCCTTCGGATGCCAGACGGTTGACATTTGGAGTTTGTACGTTTTTTTGCTCCATAACACTCCAAGTCACCATATCCTAAATCATCAGCATAAATGAAGATGACATTGGGCTTGTCTGTGTTTTGATTTTTATTTTCCGCATGAACAGCCAAGCATGAAGTAAATGCCAATGAGAGCATTCCGTAATGTCTTTTTTTCATAGTAATTATATTGTTTAGTGAGTAATCAATTCTACAAAGATAAAGATATATTTTAAAAACGGGGATTAATTCTACAAAATTGTGGAATGAAATTGTGGTATTTCCACATAATGTGGAAAAATGAAAAAATGGTTATTTTGTTGATTTTTAGAGTATTGGATGCCGATGTGCCCCGTGGTATATTTTTTGTTATGTGAATTAACATAATACGCTAAAAACTAAACTTTAAATATATAACCATTTGCCTTAACAAAACAAGGCTGAAAAGCCATGTTCCCCCCTGAATGGGAAAATCTGTATATAACTCAGTTTTAAGCTTCCCGGTTCGTGACGAATCGGGAAGCTTCTATTTTTTTCTTAATGAATCTAGTTTTTCTACAAGTCTTTTACTGAAAATAAGTTAATATTAATGGATGAAATGCAGTATTTGATCTCTTTTTTACTTTTAAGAGTAGAAAATAGATTAATACATTATGGTTATGAAAAAAAGTTGAACCTTTTATTATTAGCATTCCTGGCAGTTATGGGAGTCACTTTCCAATCATGTGATGATGGTGATGGCTACTCTCTTGGTGATGTGGCAGTGGATTGGGCTACTGTAAATGTGAAAGGTGCCCATGTATATGACTTTACCGGTGACAGATGGGGACAAATTTGGCCTGCAACTACTGATTATTTTTGGTATTCCCCGATAGATGGACAACGAGTTATTCTTTATTTCAATCCTCTGTATGATAATTATCCGGAAGGATATGATTGTTCAGTCAAAGTGTTGAATATAAAGGAAATTCTAACTAAACCTATAGAGGAGCTGACAGCAGAGAATGAAGAAACGTTTGGCAATGATCCTGTAGATATATTTGAAGGTAATATGTGGATTAGTGGTGGTTATTTGAATATTATTTTTAATCAGAATATGCCTTCTAAAGTGAAAAACATTTGGTTAGTTTGGTAAAGAACACTACAATTACGCCCGATCAGGATGGCTATATTCATTTAGAATATCGTTACAATACGTATGCTGATACTACTGGTTATTGGAGAAACGGTGCGGTATCCTTTAATTTGAATTCTTTGGAAATAACATCGGAAACAAAGGGTATAAAGGTAAAAATAAACTCGGCTAAAAATGGTGAGAAGGAAGTCACTTTTGATTTAAAAGAAACACCGTCACCAGTAGGCTTGAGCCAAATGGATTTTTCTCAAATGGAAATCAAATAATTAGGGTTTGATTAGAGGGAGTTGTGTGTGGCCCCTTGCATCTTGTTGTGGTAGATGCAGGGGGCTGATTGTATTGTTGATAACGTTTTTCAGTTTGATATTTGTTGTTTATTGGTTGGTTGATGGAAAAAATTGTATGGTTACTTCGTTTTTTTTCTTATTTCAGTGTTTTTTCAGAATTATCTTGTTTCTTTGTCTTTAAGAACCAAAAGTTGGACTTATGAAAATACTATTAGTAGAAGACGATGCTAATTTGCGTGAAAGTGACTCAGCGTTCATTGGAAAAGGAGCGTTATGTGGTGGAAATTGCTGCCGATTACCGTACCGCATTACAAAAGATAGAGGATTATGATTATGACTGCATTTTGCTGGATATTATGTTGCCGGATGGCAGTGGCCTGGATTTGTTGGAAAAGTTGAAAGAAATGCATAAACGGGAAAATGTGATCATCCTTTCAGCCAAAGACTCTATAGAAGACAAAGTACTAGGATTGGAGCTCGGAGCTGATGATTATCTGCCTAAACCTTTTCATTTGGTGGAACTGAATGCACGTATCAAAAGTGTGATACGCCGTCATCAGCAAGGTGGGGAAAATAGTATCAAATACGGAAATATAGAAATTTTTCCCGATAAATATGGGGTGACCGTAGCTGGAAAAAGCTTGAACTGAACCGTAAGGAATATGATATTCTGGTTTATTTTATGAACCGTCCCGGCAGATTGGTTAATAAAAGCAGACTTGCCGAATCCGTATGGGGCGACCATATAGATCAAGTCGATAATTTTGATTTTATCTATGCCCAAATCAAGAATTTACGAAAGAGATTGAAAGAGGCTGGAGCTACTCCTGAACTGAAGGCTGTTTATGGTTTTGGATATAAAATGGTAGTGGAATAAATGAAACTGATTTATTATATCATTATCCGTATATCGTTGGTGTTGTCGGTTTTATTGACCGGCTGGGCCATCCTTTTCTATTTTGCTGTAATGGATGAGGTTAATGATGAAGTGGATGACTCATTGGAGGATTATTCGGAAATTATCATCATACGTGCATTGGCGGGAGAGGAGCTTCCTTCTAAAAAATACAGCTTCCAACAATCAGTATTTCCTGCGTGAAGTGACAAAGGAATATGCAGGATCTCGTGATGATATCCTTTATAAGGATTCTATGGTTTATATTCCCGAAAAAGATGAAACTGAACCTGCACGAATCCTTACGACCATTTTTAAGGATGATGGCGAAAAGTTTTTTGAATTGACGGTAGCGACCCCTTCTATAGAAAAAGATGATTTGAAAGATGCTATGGCAGGTTGGATGATTTTTCTTTATATAGCTTTATTACTGACTATAATTGTTATTAATGTGTGGGTGTTTTTTATCGAAATATGCGTCCTCTTTATGTATTGCTTCATTGGTTGGATAAATATCGTATCGGTAAGGTAAACGAGCCTTTACAAAATAATACCCGGGTTTCAGAATTCAGAAAATTAAATGAAGCGGCTGTTCGTTATGCAGAGCGCAGTGAGCAGATGTTCGAACAGCAAAAACAATTTATTGGTAATGCATCTCATGAGATGCAGACACCACTGGCTATTTGTCGTAATCGGTTGGAGATGCTGATGGAGGATGAAAATCTTTCAGAAAGCCAATTGGAGGAGTTGATGAAAACCCACCAGACTTTGGAACATATAACGAAGCTGAACAAGTCTTTGTTATTGCTTTCGAAGATAGAGAACGGTCCATTTACGGATACTACCAAGTAGAAGTGAATAAATTATTGAGGCAATATTTGGAGGACTATAAAGAAGTGTATCAATATCGTGAGATCATAACAAGTGTAGAGGAAGAAGGTATTTTCTATCTTACGATAAATGAGACACTGGCAGTGGTGTTGCTTACCAATTTGTTGAAGAATGCTTTTGTACACAATATAGACGGTGGACACATCCGGATTGTCATTACTCCCCACAGTGTGATGTTCTGCAATACAGGGGCGGCACAACCACTGGATGCCCAGCGTATTTTTGAGCGTTTTTTATCAAGGAAAGAAAAAAGAAGGCTCTACCGGTCTAGGTTTGGCAATAGCAGATACGATATGTAAAATGCAGGCTCTCAGGCTTTGCTATGAATATAAGAGTGGGGAGCATTGTTTTATACTTTATACATCCACTCATAATCAATGAAAAAAAAATCGTGTTTTTTTCAGAATTTCAAATTCTTTTCAGAATCTCCCTTCATATTTGCATCAGAAAACAGAATGTAGAACCAAATAAAAAAAATGACGATTATGAAAAAGGTATTATTATTGTTAGTGTGCTTATTTACGTTGCAAACAGTGGTATGGGCGGATGATGACAAACCTATTCAAGTAAACCAATTGCCTCAGACTGCACAAACTTTTATCAAAACTCATTTCCCCGATAACAAGGTGGCGATGGCTAAAATGGAAACAGACTGGTTTGATAAAAGCTATGATGTGATTTTTACCAATGGAGACAAATTGGAATTCGATAAGAAAGGGGTTTGGACAGAAGTGAATTGCAAATACAGCGCTGTACCTGTCGCTGTGGTTCCTGACGCGATAAAGAAGTACGTCGCTACGAATTACCCCGATGCCAAGATGCTCAAGATCGAGAGGGACAAGCATGACTATGAAGTGAAACTTTCTAATGGTTGGGAGATAAAGTTTGATATGCAGTTCAATGTGATTGATATTGACAATTAATTGTTAGTTATAGATTGAAGTATGGTTTTTATGTATGATAAACTGAAGCTTTGCAGGCCGTTTCTTGTTCCATGAAGAAACGGCCTGTCTTTTCATTAATTTTAATAGCATAGTAATTTTACCGACACGATCTTGTAACAGATAACATGGATATTTGCATAGTTTTAATAATAAAGATATGCATCTGAGAACGTATTATCCTACAGTGGTTTTATCGGATATCCATCTGGGAACCTCTCATTCTAAAACAATTGAAGTCAGTAACTTTCTGAAATCTGTCAATTGTGACCGTCTGATATTGAACGGAGACATTATAGATGGTTGGCATTTGCGTAAGGCAGGTACTAAGAGGTGGCAAGCAAAACATACTGATTTCTTTAAGGTTATCATGAAGATGATGGAGAACTTCGGTACTGAAGTAATTTATGTGTGTGGCAACCACGATGATTTTCTGGACAGCTTGGTCCCTATGACATTCTATAACGTAAAAATCGTCAAAGAATACATCCTTGAAACACATGGAAAGCGTTATTATGTGACACATGGCGATATATTCGACCGGGTTACTACGCAGATGAAATGGTTAGCCCGGTTGGGCGATGCAGGTTATACATTCCTCTTATGGGTGAACCGCTTTTATAACCAATATCGTACCAAACGGGGGAAACCGTATTATTCTCTGTCACAGGCCGTCAAACAAAAAGTAAAGTCGGCTGTTTCCTATATATCGGACTTTGAGAAAGTATTGGTGGAGTTTGCACGTGTACGTAAATGTGACGGAGTGATTTGTGGTCATATCCATCATCCGGCTAATACCTATTATGATGGTATTCATTATCTGAATTCGGGCGATTGGGTAAAAGCCTTTCGGCACTGACTGAGGATGCGGACGGGAATTGGAATATCATGGAATACCATCATGTACTAGCTGATGAGAATGAAGAAAATAAAGAGTTTACCCTAATACATACAGCCTCATGAAATTTTTATTTATAGTACAGGGTGAGGGGAGAGGACATCTTACTCAAGCCATTACGTTGGAGGAAATATTGCGCCGGAACGGTCACGAAGTAGTGGAAGTACTGGTAGGTAAAAGTAGTTCGCGCCGCTTGCCGGGATTTTTCAATCGTAACATCCATGCTCCCATAAAACGTTTTGTCAGTCCTAATTTTCTGCCTACACCAGCCAACAAACGGGTGAGTTTGATGCGGAGCGTGGCGTATAATCTAGTGAAACTTCCTGTGTATATCAATAGCATTAACTACATTCGTCAGCGTATCGAGGCCAGTGGTGCGGACAGGGTTATCAATTTCTATGAATTGCTGACCGGACTGACTTATTTCCTGTTCCGTCCCTCTGTTCCGCAAATCTGCATAGGACATCAATATCTGTTCTTGCATAAAAGTTTTGAATTTCCGAAGGCTGATAAAGTAAGCTTGGCTCTTTTGAAGTTTTTACCGTACTGACCAGCTTGGGGGCGAAGGAACGTTTGGCTCTTTCTTTTCGTTACATGAAGGATGATCCTCAGAATAATATCCGTGTGATTCCTCCCTTGTTGCGTAAGGAAGTGACTTTACATGAACCTTATTCCGGTGACTATATACATGGCTATATGGTTAATGCGGGTTTCAGTGAAAATGTAATGAAATGGCACAGGCAACATCCCAGGATACCGCTTCGTTTCTTTTGGGACAAGTGGGAGGAGGAACCGGTGAAGAGAGTGGACAATACATTGAGCTTTTATCAACTGGATGATGTGGAATTTTTGAGGCAGATGGCGGGATGCAAGGCTTATGCCAGTACTGCCGGATTTGAATCGGTGTGCGAGGCCATGTATTTAGGCAAGCCTATTCTGATGGTTCCTGCCCATATAGAACAGGACTGTAATGCATATGATGCCGAAAAAAGCGGTGCGGGTATCATTTCCTCCGATTTTAATTTGCAACAGTTGCTGGAATTTGCGAAGGATTACCATCCCAATCGTGATTTTGTGTATTGGGTACGTGGAGCTGAGTATACTTTTGTTAAATTTATTGGAGAGTGATTCTTCCAATTATCAACAAGTTTTATTCAACGAGATGTATTTGGTGGAAGAGTTTATTTGAGTTTCGTATAAAAACTCTAGTCATGGTTGTGTGCGCCAGAAAGAAATGAAAGTTGAATAAACTTTCATTTTAATACTGTTTGTATTGTACGACTTCAAAAATATTCGGTTTCTCCTGATAAATTGTTGGAAATTAATAGTTGAAGTTCCAAAATTTGCTATATATTTGTAATCGTTAACAACTAACAAACAGAAATACCATGATGAACAAAATGTGCATGGCAGCTATAATAGCTGCTTCTTTGTATGCAGGGACTACTTTTGCCCAACCTGCCGCCGTAAAGAAAATCATTGAAACGGGCCAAACAGATAACCGGGTGATGCATCAGTTGGATATTCTCACCAATCGTTTTGGGGGAAGAGTTATAGGCTCGGATGCGTATGAGAATGCAGCCGAGTGGATGATGCGTGAATATAAACGATGGGGTATTGATGTACGCTTGGAAGAAGCTGGAGAACTGCCGGTAGGTTTTAACCGTGGTCCATGGTTCGGACGTTTAATCGGGGGAGATCAGGCGATGGATTTGCATTTTGTCACTCCATCCTACACTTCAGGTACTAAAGGTCTGCAACGCGGGCATGTTTTGATAGAGCCCCGTACTCAAGAAGAGCTGGACCGCATGAAACATCAGTTGAAAGGCGCTTGGGTGTTGATCTCAGGTGAAAATGTAGGTTGGCCTGTTGACCGTTCTGCTAAAGGAGATTCGTTGAGAGCTGCTATCAAAGCTGAAAATATAGAAATAGAAAAGCAGAATGCTGCCTTGATGGAAGAGAATTGGAGCAAAGGAACCAAACATGCCATGAAGCCTTTGCGTGAAATGCCGGGACTATTTTATAAAGAAATGTGTGAGGCAGGAGCACTTGGCTTTATTCAGTCGGCACCTGTACCTTTACGTGCTTTGTATGATCGTGCTTTTATTAAATGATCCCCATACTACGTTTGATAATTTGCCCGAAGTCTGTGACATCAAGTTGGATGAACATCAATACAAGATTATTAAACAGATGGTGAAAGAACGACGGAACTTTTGGCTGGAATTTGATATTCGTAATCATTTCAAACTAGGTCCTGTGAAATATCATAATGTCGTAGCATCCATTAAGGGCACTAAATATCCGGATGAATATGTTATTATAAGCGGACATCTTGATTCTTATGATGTGGCAACCGGTGGTATAGACTGTGGCACAGGCATTGGTCCTATGATGGAGGCTGCCCGTATGATTGCACTTTCCGGTGCAAAACCTAAACGTACTATATTGTTTGTGGCTTTTGCTGGAGAGGAATTTGGATTATTGGGCGCAAAAGCATATGTCAAGACTCATGCAAAAGAATTGGGAAAGATTGCCAATCTGTTCAACCGGGACGGAGGGCCGACTCCACCGGTGGGAATCTCCGTTCCTCAGGCTATGTATGATGATTTTGTGGAAGTGTGCAAGCCTGTGAAAGAAATCCGTGCGGATTATCCGTTTGAAGTAAAGGTAGCGAAACCTTTTAAACGTCCTACTCAAAGCGGCGGTACGGATGCCAGTGTTTTTGCAGTGGAAGGAGTGCCTACTTTTGGTTTCAATACACAAGACATAAAAAGGATATAATTTCTCTTATGGGGAAATATGGCATACGGAACGTGATCTTTATACGAAGAATATACCAGAATACCAAGAGCATGCAGCTACGGTAACAGCGGTGGTCGCCTTGGGAATTGCTAATTTAAGTAAACAGTTATCTCGTGAAGGAATGCACAAAAAAAGTAGCGCAAATGTTCTTTTTTTTCTTCTTTTAGTGGAATTATGTCGTTTTGATGTGTAAAAATGTTAGCTTAAGTTCAATCTACTGAGATAATCTTTTACCTTTGCTGCGCATATAAAGCAAAAAGGTAGGTAAACAAAAAAGCCTGCGATATTTGTTAATAATATAGAAAAGGTAAATTATCAAATAAAAGTAAATAGAAGCTTATGTCACAGATTATTGGACATATTTCACAAGTTATCGGACCGGTAGTCGATGTGTATTTTTGAGGGCAAAGGCATCGACACCGATCTGCTTCTTCCAAGCATTCATGATGCATTGACTATCAAACGCAATGACGGCAGAATTTTAGTCGTGGAAGTTCAACAACACATTGGTGAAGACACAGTGCGTACTGTAGCTATGGATAGTACGGACGGTTTGCAACGTGGTATGGAAGTAATTCCGACAGGACATCCTATTACTATGCCGGTTGGTAATCAGATTAAAGGCCGGTTGATGAACGTAGTAGGTGAGGCTGTGGACGGTATGCGCCCGCTGAGTAAGGAAGGGGCGTTTCCCATTCACCGTGAACCCCCTAAGTTTGATGAGCTGTCTACTGTGCAGGAAGTACTCTTCACAGGTATTAAGGTTATTGATTTGCTGGAACCTTATTCAAAGGGTGGTAAAATCGGATTGTTTGGGGGAGGCCGGTGTAGGCAAGACCGTGCTTATTATGGAGCTGATTAATAACATTGCCAAGAAACATAACGGCTTTTCCGTTTTTGCCGGAGTCGGTGAACGTACACGTGAAGGTAACGACCTGTTGCGTGAAATGATTGAATCTGGTGTAATCCGCTACGGAGAAGAATTTAAGAAAAAGCATGGAAGAAGGTCATTGGGATCTTTCCAAAGTAGATTATAATGAAGTTGAAAAGTCACAGGCCACATTGGTGTACGGACAGATGAACGAGCCTCCCGGCGCGCGTTCTTCCATTGCCCTTTCGGGGCTGACCGTTGCCGAATCTTTCCGTGACCGCAAAAACGGTGACAGCAACGGACCACGTGACATTTTGTTCTTTATCGACAATATATTCCGTTTCACTCAGGCAGGTTCCGAGGTTTCGGCTTTGTTGGGCCGTATGCCGTCAGCCGTGGGGTACCAACCGACACTGGCAACGGAAATGGGACAGATGCAGGAACGTATCACTTCTACCAAGAATGGTTCTATCACCTCGGTACAGGCTGTGTATGTACCTGCTGATGACTTGACAGACCCTGCGCCTGCTACTACATTTACTCACTTGGATGCAACGACCGTATTGAGCCGTAAAATTACCGAACTGGGTATTTATCCGGCTGTAGATCCGTTGGAATCAACCTCACGTATTCTTGATCCGCTGATTGTAGGGCAGGAGCACTATGATGTGGCTCAGCGTGTAAAGCAGATTTTGCAGCGTAACAAGGAGTTGCAAGATATCATTTCTATTCTGGGTATGGACGAATTGAGCGATGAAGATCGTCAGACTGTAAACCGTGCGCGTCGGGTGCAGCGTTTCCTTTCACAACCGTTTGCTGTGGCCGAACAGTTTACAGGTGTGCCAGGTGTCATGGTTTCTATCGAAGATACGATAAAAGGATTCAAGATGATTCTGGACGGTGAGGTGGATTACCTGCCCGAGCAGGCATTTCTGAATGTGGGAACGATAGAGGAAGCAATAGAAAAGGGAAAGAAGTTGCTGGATGCTGCCAGCCATAAGAAATAAAAGTAAGTATGGAACATCATGAAGATCTTCATTTGATAGTGGTTTCTCCGGAAAGTACTTTGTTTGACGGCAAAGTGGAAATAGTGACACTACCGGGGGAATTAGGCTCTTTTTCTGTCCTGTATGATCATGCTCCGCTGATATCATCACTGATAAAAAGGCGAGATAAAATACACGGAGGACGAATTGGAGAAATCAATTGGAATATCGAGTGGGTTCGTTGAGGTGAGGGACAATATAGTTTCGGCCTGTGTGGAAATCTAATACATAATTATGTTTTTGTTAGCCGTAAAGAGAAAATTTATCATATCGTTGACCATATTAATGGTTGTATTGAGTTGGGGAGGAGCCTTGGTATTTCACACCTTGTTGCCTAGGTATTATTTTTGCCTGGTATCCCTCCATACCGATATTTTTTTAATTCTTTTCGGCCTCTTTTTACATATTTATGTTCGGATGCTGTTATCGGGTAAGTCCGCAAAAAATGGTGGCGGTTTACTTGGTGGCGAAAGTGACGAAGATGATGTTGAGCATCTTGATTATGTCCGTCTATGCAGTGGCGGTGGCACATCAAGTACTGTCATTTATAGGAACTTACATGGTATTCTATATTATCTTTCTGATTTTTGAAACCCGCTTCTTTTTTCATTTTGAGATAAAACATAAAAGTAATAGGTACAAGTATAAGTAATATGAGAAGTTTACGATATATAGGAACGGTTTTAATGTTGCTGATCGCTTTTCTGCAAGGAGCCAATGCCCGGGAAGAGTCGGATACTGACTATAAAGAGCAGCAGGTAGACGTAAATGAAATCGTTTTCGGACATATAGGTGATTCGTATGAATGGCATATCACTGACATAGGAGATACACCTATAGCTATACCACTGCCGGTAATCGTAAAAAAAGCAGTACAGGATGGCACGTTTTTCTTTCTTCTAGGTTTGAGGAAGGAAACGGAGAGTATGAAGGACTGTACATTGCTAAAGACGGTGAATATAAAGGTAAGATAGTGGAAAAGGATGCTAGCGGTAACGAAGTAAAACCTTTGGATATCTCTATTACAAAGAATGTTACCGGGTTGTTTGTCAATAGTGCCATTCTGGTGATTCTAGTGTTGAGTTGTGCCCGTTGGTACAAAAAACATCCAGTAGAAAAGGAAGCTCCTAAAGGAATGGTGGGCATGATGGAAGCTTGTATCCTGGCAATCAATGATGATGTGATAAAGGGTTGTATCGGTAAGGATTATAAGCGTTATGCACCTTATCTGCTGACGGCTTTCTTCTTTATCCTGATCAATAATCTGATGGGATTGATTCCTTTCTTCCCCGGCGGTGCGAATATTACAGGTAATATTGCCGTTACCTTTGTGCTGGCTATCTGTACGTTCCTGGCTGTGAATCTATGGGGGAACAAGGAATATTGGAAAGAGATTCTATGGCCTGATGTTCCTTGGTGGTTAAAGGCTCCGTTCCCGATGATGCCGATTATTGAGATTTTCGGAATCTTTACGAAGCCATTTGCATTGATGATTCGTTTGTTTGCCAATATGATGGCCGGTCATGCTGCTATTCTCAGTTTGATATCCATCATTTTTATTACGGCGAATATGGGACCTCTGATTAATGGTTCCATGGGATTTGTTGCGGTGGCATTCGGAATCTTTATGACTGCGCTGGAATTATTGGTCGCATTTATTCAAGCATACGTATTTACCATGTTGTCCGCGGTCTTTATCGGGTTGTCCCGTACAGAAGAGATGCGTGAAGAAAAAGAAATGAAATAAATTAAATAATTAATTCAAAAAACAAACTATTATGTTACTAGCAGTTTTATTACAGTCCGCTGCTGCGGCAGGTTTAGGGAAATTAGGTGCTGCACTTGGAGCAGCTATTGCAGTAATCGGTGCAGGTATCGGTATCCGGTAAAATCGGTGGTTCTGCCATGGAGGCAATTGCCCGTCAGCCGGAGGCGGCAGGAGATATCCGTATGAATATGATTATTATCGCCGCGTTGGTAGAAGGTGTGGCCCTGATCGCCATTATTGTTTGTTTATTAACTTTGTTCTTATAATTAATTTAGCATGTCATTATTAACACCTGATAGCGGTCTGTTATTCTGGATGGTCATCGTTTTCGGTATCGTTTTTGTCATTCTGGCAAAATACGGTTTTCCGGTGATCACCAGAATGGTGGATGAGCGAAAACAATATATAGACAAGTCACTGCTTGCTGCACGTGAAGCCAATGAGCAATTGGCTAATATTAAAAGCAGACAGTGAAATGATATTGGCTAAGGCTCACGAGGAGCAGGCGCGCATCCTGAATGAAGCGGTCGCAACCCGCGAACGTATTCTGAAGGAAGCCAAAACACAGGCTCAGGTTGAAGGACAGAAACTGCTGGATGAAGCGAAAAAGCAGATTCAGGCAGAAAAAGACAGCGCTATCAGCGACATTCGCCGCCAAGTAGCTGTGCTGTCTGTCGACATTGCTGAGAAGGTTTTGCGCAAGAACCTCGATGATGAGAAAGAACAAATGGAAATGATTGACCGTTTGCTGGATGAATTAACTGTTTCTAAAGACTGATTGTTATGTATATAGGAGTCATTTCAATGCGTTATGCTAAGGCTTTGCTGGCCTATGCCGACGAAAAGGGGACAGAGGATACTGTTTATGAGGAAGCCGGAATATTGGCAGATAGTTTCTCGAGAATCCCCGAACTTCGACAGGCATTGGATAATCCTGTATTGCCTGCTGAAACAAAGTTGAAACTGATTTGCGAAGCCGCCGGAGGAGGTAAGGTGAGCGAAGAATTGAAACGCTTTGTGGAATTGGTACTGGAGGAAAGAAGAGAGAAATTTTTGCAGTTTATGATTATGTCATACATTGACCTTTATCGGAAACAGAAGAATATCAGCGTCGGTAAAATCACGACTGTTTGTCCGGTAGCGGAAGAGGTAGTCAACCGCATACGGGCATTGGTCGTAGAGAAAACTCATGGAACTGTAGAGTTCAAAACTAAAATAGATCCGAAACTGGAAGGTGGTTTTATCTTTGAAATCGGAACTTACAGATTGGATGCGAGCGTAGCTAACCAGATAAAACGGGTAAAGCAACAGTTTATAGCTAAAAATAGAAGAATAGTATAAAATTAAAAATTATAAGTTAGAAAATAAAAGTATATCAGTTTGTTTCTTTTAGTTTTTAACTTAAGGTTAATACCTGGTCGGACTTTAATTTTTAATTTTCAATTTTTAATGTAAAAAGATTATGTCTGAAAATATAAAACCCAGCGAAGTATCCGAAGTTTTACTTCAGCAGCTGAAAGGCATCGACACCCACCTGCAATTTGACGAGGTGGGGAATGTGCTGCAAGTGAGCGATGGCGTGGCACGTATTTACGGTCTGCGCAACGCGGAAGCTAATGAGTTGCTGGAGTTTGAAAACGGTATCATGGCTATCGTGATGAATCTGGAGGAGGACAATGTAGGTGCGGTATTGCTAGGTCCTACTGATCAGATTAAGGAAGGAATGGTGGTGAAACGTACCAAACGCATTGCTTCTATTAATGTGGGCGAAGGTATGTTAGGGCGTGTCATCGATCCGTTAGGCGTACCATTGGATGGCCGCGGACAGATTGGCGGGGAACTGTGCGAAATGCCTTTGGAGCGTAAAGCACCGGGGGTTATCTTTCGTCAGCCTGTAAACCAGCCGTTGCAGACCGGACTGAAGTCTGTGGATGCCATGATTCCTATCGGGCGTGGACAACGTGAGTTGATTATCGGGGACCGTCAGACCGGAAAAACCTCTATCGCTATAGATACGATTTTGAATCAGAAATCCAACTATGAAGCGGGAAAACCTGTATATTGCATTTATGTAGCCATTGGTCAGAAGGGTTCCACTGTAGCAAGTCTGGTGAATACGCTGCGTGAACGCGGTGCGATGGATTATACCATAGTGGTAGCTGCCACTGCTGCCGATCCGGCTGCATTGCAGTATTTTGCTCCGTTTGCCGGAGCGGCTATCGGAGAGTATTTCCGTGACACCGGCCGGGATGCCTTGGTAGTGTATGATGACTTGTCAAAGCAAGCCGTAGCCTATCGTGAAGTATCCTTGATTCTGCGTCGTCCCTCCGGTCGTGAGGCATATCCCGGTGATATCTTCTATCTGCATTCACGATTGTTGGAGCGTGCGGCGAAGATTATCAACCAGCAGGAAGTGGCCGAACAGATGAATGACCTTCCACCCAGTTTGAAAGGCAAGGTAAAGGCAGGTGGTTCACTGACTGCATTGCCCATTATCGAAACTCAGGCAGGAGACGTGTCTGCCTATATCCCAACGAATGTGATTTCAATTACAGACGGTCAGATATTCCTTGAAACCGATTTGTTCAACCAGGGTTTCCGTCCGGCTATCAATGTGGGTATTTCCGTATCCCGTGTGGGAGGTAGTGCCCAGATCAAGAGCATGAAGAAGGTGGCAGGTACATTGAAGATAGATCAGGCACAATATCGCGAACTGGAGGCTTTCTCCAAGTTCAGCAGTGATATGGATCCTGTAACGGCAATGGCTATCGACCGGGGACGTAAGAACAACCAGTTGCTGATACAGCCGCAGTACAGTCCGATGCCTGTCGGAGAACAAATAGCAATCCTTTATTGTGGTACACATAGTTTGCTGCGTGATGTACCCTTGCATAAGGTGCAGCATTTCCAGAAATCATTCCTGGAAATGATGCGTGCCGACCATCAGAAAGATGTACTTGATGTATTGTCAAGCGGTGTGATAAATGATGATGTAACTGCAATTATAGAGAAAGTAGCAGCTGATACGGCTCAACCATTTAAAGTGAACGAATAGTCATGGCATCACTGAAAGAAGTAAAAGGAAGAATAGCCTCAGTAAATAATACGCGGAAAATTACTTCGGCTATGAAGATGGTAGCCTCTGCCAAGTTGCATAAGGCGCAGGCTGCCATAGAAAACATGCTTCCTTACGAACGAAGGCTGAATCACATCCTGACCAATTTTCTGAGTGCGGATAGTGAGGTGGAGTCTCCTTTCATTGTGAAACGTGAAGTGAAGCGTGTGGCTATCGTCGTGTTTGCCTCCAATACCAGTCTGTGTGGCGGGTTCAATGCAAATATCATCAGGCATCTGACGGTTATTCTGGATGAATACAAGTCTCTGGGTATGGGGAACGTGCTTTTATACCCGGTAGGCCGAAAGGTAGCGGAAGGTGTGAAGAAATTGGGATTCAAGGCCGAAGGCGATTTCCAGCATATGGCGGATAAACCTTCCTATCAGGAAAGCTTCCGCCTTGGCAGAGGACTTGATGAGGCGCTTTCTGCATCGTGACATAGACAAGGTGGAGTTGCTGTACAACCATTTTCGTTCTACAGCAGTACAGGTCCTGACGCGTGAAACCTATCTTCCGATAGACTTGACACAAGAGAAGAAAGAGGAGGACAAAGGCAGGATACCCGATTATATTGTGGAACCGTCTGTAGATGTGGTGATGGGGGAATTGCTCCCGAAGATGTTCTGTATGAAGATGTTCACGGTATTACTGGATTCGAATGCTTCCGAACATGCCGCCCGCACTATGGCTATGCAGATTGCTACAGACAATGCGAATGATTTGTTGCAGGATCTGACGGTGATGTACAACAAGAGTCGTCAGCAGGCTATTACCAATGAACTGTTGGATATAGTAGGCGGTTCAATGGCCTAATTTTTTTTTTGGGGCAAGATACGCAGCATCTTGCCCCAAGAATTTGAATATCATGCAACAAGTTTATCGGAATCTTTCTATAAGTGTCATCCCTTCCATCGAAGGCGGGTTAAATAATCATAGTGCTCCCCCTCTTTGATAAGCTCCGCCTCGAATCCATTCCCGGCAGCATACAGGCTGAGAGTGTCTGAAAATCGACATAAAGCCAGTCGAAAGAATCTCCTTTTATATTTTTGTATTGCATCCGGAAATCTATTTCACCATAATAATCTCCTGCCAGATCAATCAGGAAACTCCCGTCCTCATCTTCAAAAAGATAACGGAGATCACTGGAATCCATCAAGATACATCCCCCGGGGCGAAGCAGTTGTTTCATCTTTTTGAAAGAAAGCTGCCATATTTTCCAACTTCCCGATAATGCCCGATCCGTTCATCAGCATGAGGATTGTATCGAATGTTTCTAGAAAATGCGGATCGAAAAGATTCATCTGACGGACATTCCTTACCCCTCTTTTTTCCATTACTTCTACAGAACGGGGGGAAATGTCGATGGCGCATACCTCTTTTCCCATCTCTTGCAAGGCCAGTGCATGGCAGCCGCTTCCGGCTCCTACGTCCAGAATATTTCCTTCGGCTATTTGTAAGGCAATCTGTTCCAGTTCCGGCATTTCGTCATAAGGGCGGAATAATTGATTCACGGGTATTTCGTCTTCCTCGAACTGTGAGGAAAATACACGTAACTTATCTGCTTTGTTGTGGTTGAAATAATCGGCGATGGCAGTTCCCATCGGGTCTTTATCGGAGGAAAGCAAGTTTGTTTTCATTTGGAATCATTGTTTGTTGTTGAAGTTGCAAAAAGGTAGGCAATTTAGTGGAGAAAATACTACATGCTTTGTGTAAGATATAAACCTTGTCACTGTAACTTATCCAATCTATCATGAAAAAACAGCAATTCTGCAAAAAGAAAAAAATACATTCTAATGAGAAATACATCCTTTTTTTCAGATATTTGCATAAGAAACAAGGGAGTGGTTGGTGGTTAATGCACCACTAGTTGATCATCATTAGTCGATAATTTTTATGAATACATTGAAACCTCGTATAGCATCTCTGTTACAACAACTGAATGAAAGGGTTTTTGAAAAGGAGCATATTGTGGCTCTTGCTCTGCTTTCGGCTGTGGCAGGGGAAAGCATTTTCCTTTTAGGCCCTCCGGGAGTAGCAAAAAGTATGGTAGGACGCCGGCTGAAACTGGCATTCCGCAACGCTTCCGCATTTGAATATCTGATGTCACGATTCAGTACGCCGGACGAAATATTCGGTCCTGTCTCCATTTCCAAACTGAAAGACGAAGATACGTATGAGCGTATTGTCGATGGTTATCTGCCTTCTGCCACCATTGCTTTCCTGGACGAGATATGGAAAGCCGGATACCGGCCATTCAGAATGCATTGCTCACCATTATCAATGAAAAAATATACCGTAACGGACAGTTTTCCATCCGTGTTCCTCTGAAAGGGCTGATCGCCGCTTCCAATGAACTGCCTGCCCAGGGACAGGGACTGGAGGCCTTGTGGGACCGTTTCCTGCTTCGCTGTCTGGTGGGAGGCATTGAGGATATGGGAGAATTTGACCGGATGATTTCTTCTACGGATGAAACGGAACCGGTGGTGGACGAGCAACTGCAGATCACCGATGAGGAATACATCCGGTGGGAAAAGGAGATGGCTGCCATTAAAATCCATTACTCTATTTTCGAAGTGATTCATGCCTTGAAGGACCGGATAGAGCAATATAACCTCCAGATACAAAATGAGGGGGGTGTGTCGTCTCCTCTGTATGTGTCGGACCGTCGGTGGAAGAAAATGGTGAAGCTGCTGAAAGCTTCCGCTTTCCTGAATGGATCGGACACTATCCGCCTTTCGGATTGTACATTGCTGTCCTATTGCCTTTGGAGTGAGATGGATCAGATGGAGGCGGCAGAGGAGATGGTGAACGCTGCCATTCAGAAAAGTGCCGAAGGTTATCTGCTGAATATAAAAGGGCTGGAACAGGACATTGAAGAACTGAAAGACCGACAATCGTCCGAACACAGTTTGCGTGAAGTGAACGATCCGGGCATACAGGTCATCGATACTTACTATTACCAGGTAGAGGGCGTCCGGATGAAAGAGCGCCTCCTTATTTTTGCAGCCGACTATCAACATCTGGATCAGACCGGTAAATTATTTTATTTGCATAAGGATAAATATAAGGCCAACTGCTGTATTCTGAAGAAATATGATTCCATACTCCATGCCAAAGTTCCGCGTAATAAGATATATACGCTGAAAAAAGGGCTTCGTTCCATTTATATCAATAATTATGAATATCACTTGATGTGCTATGAGGATTGTCCTCCACCGCCGCCCGAACCCGAGCCGGAGGATTTCGGAGCCAAATATAAATCGGTGGCCGAAGCGTTGGACAGAGTGGAGAAGGGATTGGTCCGGGCTGCTGGATGCGGAAACGGAATATTATGAGAAGCATTTGTTTCTCAGCGAAAGGCAGCGGGCTTCCATGCGGAGGATGCTTCGCCACCAGAAGAATACCATAGACCGATATAAGAATGATTTGAACGAAATGGCAGATGCGTACCGAAAAGAGAACCAGGAATATAAGGTTGAGAGATCTGAAGATGATCTATTCTCAGGAACTGAAAGATAGGACATTCAAAGCATACGAGGAGGATGTGAGCAACGGGGTGGTACGTCAACGCGAACTGGAAGAGAAAGTGTTGATGTACTATCGGCGTACCACACCTTCTTTGCAGGAATATTATTCCCGCTACACTCCGGAGTGGGAGGCTTTCTATTCTTCGGAACATCTGCCGGATATGGCATTCTTGCAATACTTGAAGCAGATGCGCGGTGCTTTCAAAAAAGAGGTATGAACTGGCGGAACTGAATATTGACTATTATATCAGCCTGTTGGAGAATGCTTCTCTGCTGAGAGGAGAGGGGGCCGACAAGGAGTTCTTTTTTGGATAAATGGCATCAGTTGCTTACCCGCAAAGAGTATGACTATCAGTACATGCATATAAACAGTTTATGTGAAGGTTTTGATTTGTTGATCCGGAAACAAGGAAAGGAATCGGGTAACAAACTGTTGGGCTCGCGTATGGAGTGGCTGCTTCATAATTATCCTGATTTGTACCGGAGGATACTTCCGTATGAAACAGTGATGAAGCGCAATCCGGCTATCCGGCAATTGGCGCGTCTGCTGGGCAAGAAGCATCGGGACCAACAAAAAAATACGATTCTTTGTCGGGGGTAGATAAAAAAAAGAGGCTGATCAGACACTCTCCGCATAGTGATATCACAGGGGTGACTTTGGGAAATGACCTGAATAGTTTGTTGCCCATCGAGTATTGTTATCTGGCTGATGATGCGCTGCGTGCCGTATTTATGGAACGATATGCCGAAAAGAGATTGCAACTGTTCGATTACCAGTCCAAGGTAACGGAACAGGTAAAGGATGACAAGCATAAGGTTTCGGGACAAGGACCCTATATTATCTGTGTGGATACTTCCGGCTCCATGCAGGGAAACAGAGAGATCTTGTCCAAATCGGCTATTTTGGCTATAGCGCAACTGACGGAGAAAACCCATCGGAAATGTTATGTCATCAATTTCTCGGATGAGGCTGTATCGTTATTGATTGAAGATTTGGGGCGGGATATGCCCAGGTTGGCGGAGTTTCTGAATAAACGTTTTGACGGTGGAACGGATATAGAGCCGGCTCTTCGGGAAGCTGCGCATATCATCAACGGAAATGATTTCCGTGAATCGGATATCGTATTGATCTCAGATTTCGAGATGCCGCCTTTATCCCGCGATTTAATGGAACAGGTAAAAGTGATTAAGCGGAGGAAGACCTCTTTCTTCGGATTGGTGTTCGGCAACAAGCCTGAGATGGAATACTTGAATCTTTGTGAACGTTATTGGGAAATGTAAGTTACAATTCTGTTACATAAATATGAAATGAATATTACTTGCTTTCTGCGCGTAATAACTTCATCATCAAATTAATGGTTATTCATTTTTAGTATAGGTCATTCCTCTTACATTTGTTATAAAGTAAAAAACAAAAAGAATAAATGGGAAGAATGACTTATGTTAAAGCATTGATGTGCCTGTTATTCCCCTCTGCTGCTTTAGTTGCCCGTGCGCAACACCCGGTTGCCGGGGATTTGAAATGTAAACTGACCGGACGTATGCTTATGGATGGTGGCGTTTATTTAAAGAATGACAACCTGTTTGGTAACGGTACGGAGTTTAATGACTTGCGGTTGGGGGTGAAAGCGACCTATCAGAATTGGAGCATGAAAATGGAGGTGGGGTATGTAGGGAATAAGGTTTCCATAAAGGATGCCTTTGCTGCTTATACTTCGGGCAAGCATATTATTCAGGTGGGACAATTTTATGAACCTTTCACCTTGGACATGCTATGCAGTACGTACGATCTTCGTTTTCACCAGTCACCGGGAATCGTGCTGGCTTTGACCAATGGCAGACGGATGGGAACCTCTTATACCTACAATGGAAAACATTATTATGCTTCCGGCGGCTTCTTTACAGACAGTGACCTGGGTAATGTGAAAAACATTTCACAAGGATATGCCATAGACGGTCGTTTGGTGTATCGTCCTGTAAACGAAGAGGGAAAATTGTTACACATAGGTGCGGCGGTGGTGTATCGTACTCCGGATAGCGCATTGCCGGGAGATGAAGACGAGAATACGTTTATTTATAAATCTTCGGGGGTGAGCACTATTGATAACCGGAATCTTATTTACGCCAAGGTAGATCATGCAAAGTACCAGTTGAAACAAGGGGTGGAATTAATAATCGCTCATCAGAGGTTCTTTTTGCAAGGGGAGTATATACGGACTATGGTGAAGCGTGAACAGAATTTCACAAATTATACAGGACATGGCGGATATGTGCAATGCTCCTGGTTGTTGACAGGCAGGCAATATGGGTATGATGAAGCATTGGCTTGTCCGGGCAGACCTGTGGGGCGGGCATTGGAGCTGTGTGGAAGATTTAATATACTTGATATGAATAATGAGGAAGCCGGTGTGTGGGGAGGGGCTCAAAAGGATTTTTCATTGGGCGTGAATTATTACATGAATAAGCATATAGGGATGAAGCTGGCTTATAGCTGGGTGATGCCGGGAAAGCATATAAAGGAGATTAGTGATAAGAATTTCAGTGTCGTGCAGCTCCGGTTCCAAATGATCTTGTAACGGAAGAAGGGTAGAAACAAATTCGGGCGCAATCACTGCGCCCGAACCATAAAGCTAGATTTATTTTTTATTTTGCGACGGTCTTGATAGCTTCAATCAATCTGCTGAAATCTTCGGGGAACACATCACCGATGTTTCCGATGCGGAAAGTATCTGCTTGAGAAATCTTTCCCGGATAGATAACAAATCCTTTTTCCTTCAATTGATGATAGAATTCCTTGAAATCGAACTCCTTGTCAGGATAAAGGAAGGAAGTGATGATAGGGGATTGGACTTCATCTTTCAGTAAGGTCTTGAATCCCAATGATCGCATACCTTCTACCAGCACATCATGATTACGGCAGTAGCGTGCATGCCGGGCTTCCACACCGCCTTCGGCTGCCAGTTCGTCCATGGCTTGTTTAAAGGCACGCACTACATGTGTAGGCGAGGTGAAACGCCATTTTCCATGTCCTTTCTCCATGGCTTCCCATTGGTCGTAGATGTCCAAAGAAAGACTCTTTGATACTCCTTTACAATATTGTAATTCGGATTTACGTGCAATGATAAAACCGAAACCGGGAACACCTTGGATACATTTGTTGGCACTGCTGATCATAAAGTCGATGCCTAATTCCTCTACATCCAACGGCACGCCGCCAAAGCTGCTCATTGCATCCACTATCAGCTTTTTACCATGCATCTTTACCATGTGGGCTATTTCCTTTAACGGGTTCAGGATACCGGTTGTAGTTTCGCAATGTACCACTGCCACATGCGTGATTTCTGCATTGTGTGCCAGATAATCATCCACATACTCCACAGATACTTGTTCTGTTTCATCAAAGGCTAGCATATCATAGTTCATTCCATGATATTCTGCAATGTTTCCCATGCGGTCTCCGTATGCACCGTTGCTCAGAATCAATAATTTGTGTTTGGGCGTAATCACACTTCCCAAGGTCGCCTCTACGCAATAAGTACCGCTTCCCTGCATCAGGATGCTGGTGTACTCATCTGTTTTTCGTGTAGCCAGTTGTACCAATCCTTTACGTATTTCTTCTACGATGTGAACATTGTAGTCTTCATCCCATGTGCACCAGTCGGTCATCATGGCTGTTTTTACGCTTTCAGAAGTGGTTAAAGGGCCGGGGGTTAAAAGTAAGTATGGTCTCATAATCGTTTAATTCATTTTATGGTTAATAATTTCAATAATTTCGGGAAGTTCGGCAATGGTGTTTACTACATAATGCGCACCTGCCATATACATACGTTTTCTGACTGCTGCCATGCGTCTGTTCAATTCTTCTGCAGGCAGTTTTCCGGTTTCCTCTTGGGTGAGTCCCATTTCGTTGCTGCCCAGAATCACACCGACAGTCCATACACCGGCATTCACACCTTCTTTGATATCGGCTATCGTATCCCCGTATTTTATTACGCTTTGAACGGAAGGTATGGCCAGATCAATCATGTTCTGGTAAATCATGTAGGGTTGCGGACGTCCTGCCGGAAGGTTGTTGGAAGTCACACAGTTGTCTGTGGTATAGCCATGGGCGGCGGCACCGGGCAGCACAATGTCCATCATGGCAGTAGTATATCCGGTGGTGGAACCTATCTTGATGCCGTCCCTTTTCAGTTTCTCGATTACTTCGATTACACCGGGAATAGGAGTCGTATATTCTTCCAGGGAGGCGAACAAGTGTTTTTCGAATTCTTTGTATATGGATACCACATCTTCCTCAGTCCAGTTGCGGTTATAGTTTTGTTTGAACTGCTCCGTCACACTTGGTAACTTGAATAATTCACGGATATGGTCTATTTTGGTCATACCCATGGGGCCTCGTGCTTCTTCCATTGTCACTGTCAGTCCTTTCTCGGCAAAAAGCTTTCAGGAAAGCGGCTACCGGAGCAAGCATCCATAGTCTACAGCCGTTCCGGCCCAATCCATAATAATACACTCAATTTTTTCTTCATCTTCTTGTTTGTTGTTTATTTGGTTATACTTTTATTTTTATGTTATGGGTTACAGATGTTTTCTGCTGTTTCCTTTAAGTTGGTTAACGCCATCGGTGAAACGATGATCTTTTTATTTTTTTCTTCTTTTCTCAGCTGTCTTTCCAATTTATACCGTTGCATCAGATAGATGACCGAACCGATGAATGCAATGCTGCACACAATGCCTACCCATCCTGAGAACTGATTATAAAACTCCATCCAATTGATATCCGGGCTGCAAAATTCCTTGAACAGCAGTACACAGACAGTTCCTGTATATCCGATAAAGTCGATGGTGGCAATGAAGAATCCCACATTTCCTTTAATCTTGAAGCAGGCAATGAAGCGCTCGAAGAACAGAGTTTGGAAACTAAGATAAACGATGTACAGGCTCAGACTTTGGAGGAAACAGCCAGTAAAGGGTAGGCAGTTGCAATGCATCATAATTAAAAGCCAGATAGCTGATAGTGCCCGCTCCACCAATAACCATAGCCAGAAGCACCTGCAATACTCTGTAGTTGCTGTTTATTAACGACATCATAGCAAAGATTCCCAAAATAATCAGCGTCACCTTACCGTCCACTTGTGCGAACAACCAGGAAGAAATAGTGCTGACATCAATGATATTGACCAGAAAATCTTCTTTTTATATCACGTAAAATAGTGATAAACAGATTGGCGAAGAACAGCATGATCAGCAAGGGCATATAACTTTTGAACAGTTGTCTGCGTTGCTCTCCGTTCAAAGTGACGCGTTCCGAACGGAGGGCGCGGTCTTAATCTGTGGGTTGTGGCAACTTGTTGAGCGACCACCCCATGAGGATAAGGAGCGGGAAGGCTAAACCACCTATCAGGGCGGGCATCCAGAATTCTGTGACACCAAATGTATTGACTACAAACAATCCCATAGATTTAGCCATTCCTGAGCTCACCGCCATACTTACCCCCAGCAAGCTGGCCAATATATCGGTAACTTTGCGTCCTTCTATGAAACTGAAGATGACTCCCCACATGCATCCCAATGCCAGTCCGTTGAAGAATAGGGCAAACACATTAAAGGGTTGGGGGAGTAATCCGAAGAAGACTAAAGCGAGTTCTGCAAGGGCTACGGAGCATACCATGAACTTCAACCGGTCCTCGCGCTTCAATTCTGAAACAATCTTGATGGCAAAGAACTTTGAAATAAGGTAGCCGAAAATCTGCATGATGGTAGTGGCTACTTTATAGTCCATCCCGAAGAAATCCATTCCGTCAAAGGTGGCAGCTGTAAAAGGTTTGCGCAGGGCATACACCAGTGAGTATGACAGTAGTGCCGCCCCTCCTGCCCACAGAATAAACAGGAAACTGGATATCTGTTTGTTTGTTTCGCTTTTTGCTTCCATTATAATAATTGATATTGACTAATTGTTTTGTTTCTTTTCTTTGTAGAAACCTCACTCCTCGTGTCCTTGGATTGCTGTTTCCGGAAGCAAAAAGTAGGAGCCTTTCGAGAGAGAAAAAATGAATCTTTATGATTAATATTTTTCATATTCCACCTGTTGTATGATGTAACATTAATGTAATGTATATGTCATTGTATGTTCATATAAAAACTTGTATTTTGCAAATTCAATAAAGAAGAAGAGAACAATGAATGATTTGATAGAAATATACCGAAGAATAGAATATCTCCGTAACAATGGTTTGAAAATGAAGGAGATAGCAGATTATGTAGATATGGCTCCCAGTGTCTTGTCTGCTCTTTATTCCAGCGTTCTGCCCACTTATGTAACCTCATTGAAACAAGGACACTCTGAAGAAGATTCATTAGATTTGGCTTTGGCGCAGGTCAATAATGTGTCAAAAAAACGTCTGTTGGGCAATTTGGCAAGTATCAAAGAGTTGCTTTTCAGTTTGGAACCTGCCCATGGTGAGGCAAAGACCAATCCTTTTATGGAGATGATGACTGCCGAGATGCAACGTTCCGTGCAGGAAGTTTATAATTATAGCGGAAGTTATCTGAGCTATAGTCTTTCTTCTTCGTGCCAATGCCTTAAAGTGGAACCCTATCTGATAGAGGCTTCCGAAGACAATACGTATGTGAAGGTGACTCACATGAGTGCCTATAATACAACGCATCGGGGAGTGGGATTATTCAATAATCATCAGAACGGGTATATTTTCTTTAATGAGCGCGAGTCACCGCAAATGGCTTTGTTCAGTATTTATCTGCAATTGCCGATGTATGATTTTCCGCCGTTCCTTAAAGGTTTGTATCTTAGTCTGGATTACAACAGGAATCCGATAGCGCGCCGTATCTTGTTTGTAAAGCAAGGGGATAGTACAGACATGGAGGAATTCTTGGAATTGAAAGGGGAGCTGGTTCCACTCGATAAGTTGACAGAATTACAAAAGAAGTATTATGACTATACTTGTCAGGAGGGAGATTGTATCCGTACCTGCATGGTTCCGTCTCCCCAACTGAATGAAAATGATTTGGAGAGGGAAAAAAAGATTTTGTCTTTATGATTCGTACATTGGAAACGGCTTGTAATAACAACATATCGCATCCGTCGCTGTTACATAAGCCTTTTCTCTTCCTTGATCAAGCCTTTTTATACGGATGTATTCTATCTCCCAAGTCTTTGGAGTTATCTCCATAAGCTTTGGAGTTGACTCCCAAGGCTATGGAGATAACTCCAAAGACTTGCGGAGATAAAACAAACAGGAAGAAAATCTTTAACCCTACGGCGGGAAAGGTTTAGAGATATGGGTAAGAGCTTTTAAGGATGAATCAGATTACAAGGCTACGCATTCCTTACGGAGGAATATCCTTTTGCAGACTTGCCCATCCACTGTAGGGATGGATTTCATTCCATTCCTGCAATGGATGATGTTTTGTCAATGCTTATGATAGAAATGTACTTATATTACCCGATGCGGAAATATAAAGTTTATGCATGGCACGAGTACAGGCTACATATAACATGCTGCGGTCTATTTCTGTTCTATAGTCTTTATCAGTTACAAATGGAACAATCACTTCGTCAAACTCCAGCCCTTTTGCCATGTGGGCTGTAGTAATGACCACCCCATTGACAAAAGCTACACTTTCTTCTGTCAGCAAACAGATCTTATCAGACAAATGATTGATGGCTGCATACAACTTGTCCGCTTGTTTTACGGTTTTGCATATTATACCCATGGATACATCAGCTCCTTTCAGGAAAGAGGTGATGAGGTTTTCTATCCATTCTATCTCTTTCTTTTCAGTAGGCAGCAAGGCGACTGCCGGTTCCTCTCCATGACGCTCTATAGCTTCCAGTTCCTCGTTCTTGGCAATGCGTTGGGCAAACTCTGTGATTTCATACGTGGAGCGATAACTTTTACAAAGCTTCATCACTTCCGAGCCGACTAATACACGTTGGATCTGTTCGCAGGTGGTGGAACTGTATGGATTTACTGATTGCTTTGCATCTCCCAATATTGTTTTCCGGCAAGGGAATAATTTAGCCAGAACTTTGTATTGTATCGGAGTATAGTCCTGCATTTCGTCTACCAGCAGATGCTTGATGCCATACATGGTTTTATTATCTTCCAGGGCCAGTTTCAAATAAAGTAATGGAGCTACATCCGCATATTCCAATTTCCGGTTTTTACCCTGCTTGAACATTTCCGGTTTTCCCAGCCAGTCATAAAATCCCTTGTACAAGTCGAGGTCTTTATTGTTGAACATCTTTTTTTCAGTTCATTACCCAACTGCCGTATCTGTATTTTTCCCATCGGCTCTTGGTGATAGGTGAAAGTCAGTTCGCGGGCAATTTCTTCTGCCATTGGTTGGAAACGGCTGCGCATGGGCAGGCGGTGCCATGCCGCGAAACGTTCTTTCAGGTACTCGGCAGGGATAGGGATACGTCCTGCTTTCAGGTCGGTTGGCCGAAATGCGTTTTGTTCTAAATATAGAATGTATTTATCCATCTGCTGGATAAACTCGGTGGTGGATTTGAATCGGATACGTTCTATAAAAAATCTTCTTCCTCTTTGTCCAGTATTTCGGCCACCTGGTCAAAGAAGGTTTGTATTTTATATTTGTTGTCCAGTATTTTGAGCATTAATTCCTCAAAGCCGCATTCTTCAATTTTTTCTTCTCCCAATTCGGGAAGTACGTTCGAGATGTAATCGGCAAATACTTTATTGGGGGAAATGATCAGGATATCATTGGACGTGATTTCCCCTTTGTGCCGATATAGCAGATAGGCTACACGGTGCAAGGCGATGGATGTTTTTCCTGAACCGGCTACTCCCTGAATAATCAGGGTGTTCGATGTATCATTACGGATAATTTTATTCTGTTCCCGTTGGATGGTGGCGACTATATTCTTCATCCGGTCATCGGAGTTTCCACTCAATTCTTTCTGAAGGATGTCATCTTGAATATTCAGTGAACTTTCCAGCATGAATTCCATTTTTCCGTCACGGATGCGATACTGGCGTTTCAGACGGATGTTACCTTTCACTTCTCCCGAGGGGGCGTCGAAATGTGCTTCTCCTAATTCATAATCATAGAACATGCTGGAGATGGGGGCACGCCAGTCGTGTATCAGATTTTCATTGGTGGGAGGATTGAAAAATGAGTGTATACCTATATATAATGGCAGGACTTCAGGTTGCCCCTTTTCTTGAAAGTCGATGCGCCCGAAATAGGGAATGGCCATCATTTTGCGATAACGTTTCTTTTTTCTCGACCAAGGACTCACTGGCTGCTACTTGTTGGGTGACTATCTGCCGGACCGCACTTTTCTCGGCTCGGTCCAGTTCGGACAGATTTTCCCACAAGTAGAGTTTGTGCTCCATTACGTCTTTGGATTTATCTTCAATGGCCTTATCCATCTGTTTCGATATTGGCAGCTAATAAAGCAATAATATCCATGAGATAGGCTTTTTCTTCCTTTTCAGTCCGGTTAAATATCATAGCGCGTATTGGTTTGTAGTTTTATTACCGGGCGAAATTACACAAATATGCTTAATGTTATTCTCTTTGTATGGAGAAATGTGGATGTAAATTTGTTCTTTGTCCGGTTGTTTGGGTTACTCTGATATGAATATTGCAGGAATGGAAGCCGCTCTTTTCTTTTGTGGAAAAAAGGTGGAGGAACTTTCACAAGCTCTCCGCCCTAACCGTAGCAGGTACATGTAAGGAGAATGTTCACGGAAAAAGAATAATGCACAATCTTTTTTTTGAGAGATTGTGCATTATAATATAGATATATACAGATCGTTGTTACTGGCTTTTTATAGCTGTTTATCTGAGATTAATCGTGCAATGCGGGTCTTGTTCTGTGTTCCTTTGGTAAGCAGGTAAACGTGCTTATACGCATCGCGGTTCAGTTCGGTGGGAGAACCGTTGATAAGAATGATGTTCCGGTCATTGGCGAATTTCAGGATACCGCTGATGTTGTTGGGATGCAGTTTGCCTATTTCATCCATCATGCAGTGCAATTTGAAATCTTTGAATTTGCGTGACGCTCCTTCCTTGAACACATTCAGCAACATGATGTTTATCATCGCTTTTACCAGAATGTCGGTTCCTTCCGACCCCACATTGGCTATCTTCTCGATAAATCCGGTGTCATTGCCGTTCTCCACAATGCGGAAACGCAATTCGAAGGAATCATACAGGCGGATGCTGTCGTAGCGGTAGGCATGTATTTCCTTGATAAAGGTACGCAGCAAAGTGATTGCTTCTTCTTTTACCAATTGCTCCTTGGCAGAGGAGAACAGGTTGGTTTCCGGTGAGAGGTCATAGCCGTAATCATGGTAATATTTCTGTATCTCACGCAGAATATTCACTACGCGGTTGCTGCGCTCTTCCACTTTCATTTCAATGCGCTGGATGACTCCCACAAAATTGCAGGTGGCGAAACCTTTATTGATTTCACGGATCACATCTTGAATATCATCTTCCGATGAAGTCAGCATGGAGGTGTCCATACTGATACGTTTGAAGGTATCCCAATGCTCGTTGTTGATGCGGCGGATGTACTCGTCTATGCGGTGTTCTTCCACAAAGTCGTGCAGTTCGTCGGCAAAGCGTACATATTCCCAATCCTCGTTGAATTTTACGCGGAACTTGAAGGTGTTGTCCTCATCAAAATGTCCGGTGAAAAGGTTCACTTCTTTACGGAGCTTGCTTTGCACCTGCGTGAATTGGTTGGCCTGGCGGGTCAGTTCGTCAATCAGCTCCATACAGGTCTTGGTGGTCTGCATGGTTTGCGTGTTTTCGGAACGGAATATATCCTGATGCGGTTTATACCAGTCGTATGCCGGAATCTTGCTGTAAGCCTCCAGGTTCTTTTGCAGTTCCCTTACATTTTCTTCCGCTTCTTCCCATTCTTTGTTCAGAAGGTCTATTTTTTCTTGTAGGGAGGATGTTTCCGCTCTCAGCGTTTCCCGTTCCTATTGGAGCAGACGTTTTTGTTCATCGTGCTCCCGTTGCCATCCGGGGATACGGTCTATCAAATCCCGTTTGTCTTTTTGGTATTCGATGACCAGGGTCGCATTCTCCTTAATGAAAGAAAGTTCTTTATCCAGTTGAGCCAGTTGGTTGGCAATATCTTGCAGACGTTCGGTATCTGCCCCCTGCGAGTGAAGCTCTTTTTGCATATCCGCTTCATATTCAGCTTTGATGGAGGAAATTCTGCGTTGTTCTTCTTTTTCTTCCTTTCCGATAATTTCCGCCTGTGTCTTTTTTTCGGCGGCAAGAGCCTGTTGTTGCTTGTTCCATTCCAGTTTCAGGCTATCCAGTTTCTCTGTCTTTTCTTTGTTCAGGTTTTTTAGCTTGCTGTTTATACCGTCCAGTTCGGCAACCCGTTTGCGCTGTTCGTTTTCCAATCGGTTTATTTTGGCATTCCGTTCCTCATTGGCTTTCTTCTTCCATTCTTCCAAGTCGAGCATATCCTGCTGGTATTGGCGTTCCAATTGTTCCAGTTCATACTCTATTTGGCTGATAATGGCTTTTTGTTCCTTTATCTGCGGTTGGTATTTGCGTTTCAACTGTTCCTGCAACTCCTCCCTTTCAGTTTGCTGGCGTTGCATGGCAGCAGTGATTTCTTCCAGACGTTTTTCACCGTTTTCTTTCTCGACGATATAATCGTCTATGGATTTGATGGGGCGGTGGATGCTGTCTAGATTAATGGAAATGCCATAGAATGAGTTTCCCCCCTCAATGGTAATTTGCGGAAAAAGCCCCCGTTGCCATAAGATGCTCTCATCACACAGTTTGCCGATATTCTCTTCCCATCCCTTTTTGTTTTCTTTCAGCCAGCCTTGCAAGGTGTCTTTGCTGTTGTTCAGAAAAGCTTGTAATTCGTCTATGCGGGGACGGAGTTGCAGCATCTCCTGTTGCAGTTTTTGCAAGGTCAAGTCTTTTTCTTTCAACTGTTTTTGCTGTTCCTCTTCCCAAGTCATGGTCAGTTCCTTGATGGTGAGCTGCGCTTGGGCGATACGGTTTTTTCGTTCCGTGTGAAAGTTGGCATAATTCTGGATGCGCGCTTTCAATTCCTGCTGCTCTTCCTCAAAGAAAATTTCCTTTCTGCATAGTTTTATCTGATAATCCATGGCATTCAGTTCACTCAGTTTCTCGGCTTTCAGCGGATGGAGCTGCTGTGACAGGGTTTCAAATTCCTGATAAAGGGAATCGGTGAAGCGCTGGTATTCCTTGCGAGCCTCTTCCAGACGCTCGTTGTACGTATTGTTTAACGTGTCCAGTTGCTTGATTTTCGCTTCATGAATCTTGTTCCATTGCTCGTCCAGGGTCTGAATCAGTGATTTATACTTGGTGGAGATTTCCATATATTGTGAGGTGAGGATGCGTTGCTCTTCCAGCAATCCCACCTGCCGGTTCTTCCATTCCTCTTTCTTGTTGAAGAGCGTTCTATAATCTCTTCTATGTTCTTGTTCTGATAGTCCTTTTCTTTGCCTAATGCCTTTTGCAGTTCGTTGTTCAGCACTGCCAGCGCTTCCTGTAACTTGTCGCTGCGTTTGCGCGATTCATCCTGAAGCTCCTGTTTCCGGCGTATCAGTTTTCCTTTGTCGGCATCCGTGCGGTCTTGTTTCTCTTTCCATTGGGGAAGGATACTTTCGGCTTTGCGGAAAGCGGCAACCAGTTCGCGGCAATTCTGTACCAGTCCGCCTTGCAGTTTGGACGTTTGTTGGGATAACAGTGTGATTTCCCGAGCCTGTTTTCTGGTTTCCCGTTTCTGAAATTCTTCGATATCATTCAGACGGGTTTCAAAGTTTTTCAGATGCTCCTTGTAACTGTTCAGGTCGATGGCCGTTTCATCTTCGTTCAGAGAAGAAATGATTGTTTTCTTGATAAATTCAGCATCCAGTTTCGAATTCAGCAACACGTTCTGTATGGTACGCGGAATATTCTGGTATTGCTTGCTCTCCATCAGCGAGTACCGGCTGAACTCAGGACTTGTACTGTTTCCATACAGAATGTTCCGATACTCGTCGTAGGTATAGATGATGCGTGAATATTCTATGCCATATTGGTCCAGCACGGCACGCACGCGGTCGCTCTCGCTATAGGCCACCCGGTTCTCGTCTATAAAGAATTCTTTGCGGTAAGGAGAGTGGATGAAGCGGTAACATACACGGTTCATCGATTTGAAATTCAGAATACAGAACGCACCGTTCTCTGTTGCCACTTCGTAAACAATATACGAATTGGAGTAGGGAAAATAGTAATCCGTGTAATTTTGCTTTTCCACCGAAATGCCCAGCCGTTGCGTGTCGGCATTGTAAAAGAAAAGGATAGCACGCAGAAGGGTACTTTTTCCCACTCCCTGCGTACCGATGAAGTGAACGTTTCCGTCCAGATAGATATCGTCCGAATAAGGGATATTCGCACTATTGATAAAGATAATTCTACTCAGGTTTCTCATCTTCGGTTTCGTCGTAAATGTTGATACTTTCAATCAGTCTTTCCAGATAATGCCAGGCGCTCATCACTTTATACGTATTGGTTTTCTCATTTTCCTGTTCCAGGAACGAGTCTTTGGTGAGCTGGCGTATCATGTTTTCCAGCACTTCCTTGCGGATGTCCTTGTCCGAGAAGTGTTTCCGCATACCGTCCAGTTTGTTTTGGAGCAGCATGTTGATGTTGGTTTCCACCAATATCTGTTCGGGCTGGAAGCGGAATCCGGGACCGAATGTTTCATCGTAGGTTTTGAAAAAATCGAGCACATCTATCCAGTAATAGGCACGCATGATTTTTTGCTCCAGTGTGGCTTTAGGTTCTATACGGGAGAAGAAGAAATATTCGTTTCCCCGTTCCAGTGTATAGTTTATTTGTAAGAAATACTGATAGAGAGATTCGTAGTTCTCATCTATTTCATTATACATATCGCGTACTTCTTCACTGGTGCTGTTGGAACTGATGAACAGTCCTTTCTGCAGGTATTCAAAGATGGACGCGGTATTATCGGGTATTTGTATATTTAAATCCATAATTCTCAGAGTGGATATATTTTAGCGTATTCATATTGATTGTGGAGTCCGAACTCGTTCCGGATTTCCAGTTGGTTTTCGTAAAGTGAGACAATCTGACAGAAGAACGTGGTGCGTTCCTTTTCGTCCACTTCGCGATGGAAGTGATACTGCAACAGAAAGGAAAAAAGGTCGTTGACCGGTTCTCCTTTCCAACGGGCTTCTGCCCCCGACTGCACAAAGGCGGTCACTACTTCGTCCAGATTAATCACTTCTTCATACATGGCCTGTGCTCTCAAGTCTTCTTCACTGAAAGCTCCGGCTTCATTTTTCCGTACAATTTCACGATACTTCTGATTGCTGATAACTTTCAGAATGATGGGACGCACTTCGTCACTGGCCAGATAGCTGGGGGACAGTTTGAACGATGCTTGTGGACTGCCTTCCAGCAGGAGGGAGCGTTCCCTTTCCATTATTTCGGACAGATTGCTTCGGGCGCGCAGCTCGAACTGGTCTTGCAGATATTTTACTTTTCGTATTTTTTCTACCAGTATCACCTGATTCTTTATTTGGTTCAGGTAATTGATGATATCCTGCTGGGCACGAATCAGACTGTGGGCTGATAGTTGCAGTTCCTGTCGCAGTTCGAGCAGAATGCGAGTCAGCTCCTCATCAGTGGCCTGGCGGAAGAAATCTCGTTCTTCATGCAGAATCAGATGTTCGGTAGAGTCTATCAACCGCTGGATGTTGATTCGTTTCTTGTCCAGATTTTGCAGTTTGGCTATTTTTATCTGGTATGTGGGCTCGTGTTTGAAAGCATTATCAATATTGTGTTGAAGGTTGATAATGTTCCGTATCGTTACACGTGCCAGTTTCTGAAAGGTAATCCATTGATATTGCGTACATAACTTTCCTTGCGCGACTGGATCTTTTCCTTCAGGTAGTAGTCCATCAGTTCGTGCAGGTACTCTATGTTTTCCCTCTACGGTAGCAGTGTTGATTTCCTCGTTTGCTTCCAGCAGCAGTTCGAAGAAATCAAGGAATCGGGTATCCAGTTCCACAAAGTTTCCGTTTTGGTGTATGATTTCCTTTTCGATGAGTATCTTTAAACGGTTTTCATCCTCTTTCAATAGGGCGAGTGCGTCCGAGTATCGAAAACTGTGTACTTTTTCTCTTCTCAAACATCTCTACCAACAGCCCTTTAGCTACAAAAATCGTATTTATAATTTCGTGAATTGACCGGAATATATACATTGTTTTTTTTCTCCAAAAAGTCCGGCGAAGTTACTTTAAATGGTTGGAAAAACCTAGCGTTTTATGCTAAAAAGCATATAAATAGTGAAGTAAAAGGTGGAAAATGTTGGAGTATAAATGGGTAAGAGGGAAGTTGTTGCATGAAGTGTCTGTCGCTTAATGGTGCTATATATCTCAGATGCGGCTGGCACGAATAACGTAGTTCGTGCCGGCGCGCCTGGAAAATAGAATACTTTAGGAGCTTTACGGTTCTGAATGAAATAAAGGCAGATAAACCAGATGCCTATATTTTAGAACAGTTGGGCTGTGCGGGTTATTTGCAGGCTAGTTCGAATATCTCTTTACTGTATTCTTTGTTCAGTTTTACATAATTACCTACTAATTCACCTTTGTTTTCATGCAGTTTTTTTACCAGCAGTTCAATGTCAGGATGTTCTATACCCAATTCTTTGAAATTGACCGGCAGGCCTATGTATCTGAAAAAATGTTTCAATCGTGATACACCGGCAAGTGCCATCTCTTCCAAATCCTCATTCTCGGGAACTCCGAAAACGCGGTTTGCAAACCGGGCAATCTTTTTCGGGTTGTGTTCTGCCATGAATGTCATCCATGCAGGTACGATAACTGCCAGTCCCTGCCCCATGCGTCACATTATATACAGCACTGATTTCATGTTCCCGAAAATGTGACGCCCAGTCTTCCTCACAACCTACTCCGCAAGTACCGTTATGGGCAATTGTCCCACACCACATGATATTGGCGCGTGCTTCGTAATCGTTCGGGTTCTGCTTCACTTTATATGCTTCTTTGATGATAGTCATCAAAGTCCCTTCACACAGCCGGTCACTGATTTCTACATCGGGAGTGTTGGTAAAATAACGTTCCATAATGTGTACCATCATATCGGCAATGCCACAAGCTGTCTGATAGGGGGGAAGAGTATAGGTCAATTCCGGATTCATTACAGCAAAAACGGGCCGTAGTAATTCCGGTACACGCAAACTTAGTTTCTGCAGGCCTTCCAGTTTGGTAATCACCGTATTGCCCGAACCTTCGCTGCCGGCAGCGGGAATAGTAAGTACCACACCCCCACTTTTAAGGCCTTCTTCACTTTGGCTTTTCCTATATAGAAATCCCCAAAAATCACCTTCGTAGGGCACTCCTGCCGCAATGGCTTTTGCGGTGTCAATAACGGAGCCTCCCCCCACGGGAAGCATAAAAGTCCACGCCTTCTTTGCGAGCCAGTTCGATGCCTTCGTACACTTTCGGGTCAGTAGGATTAGGCTGTACGCCTCCTAGTTTTACATATTCCACTCCGGCCTGTTGCAATGACTCTTCTATGCGTTGCAGTAATCCGCTACGAATAATAGAGCCTCCGCCGTAAACAATCATCACCTTTCGGGCGTTATACTTTTTAGCAAGAGTTCCGGTTTGTCCTTCTGTATCCTTACCAAACACAAACTCGGTAGGGCTATAAAATACAAAATTGTTCATTTGCTTACTCCTTATATTATTTTGTTATATGAAACCAAAACAAAGTTAAGGAAATATATTACCTTTGCCGCCTAAATTTAGTAAAAAGATGAAAACGGACATTGAAATAGCACGCAGCATTGAGCTGGTCAAAATTAAACAAGTTGGCTAGGGAAACCGGTATTCCTGTAGAGCACATCAGTAATTACGGGCGCTATATTGCCAAAGTGGATGAAAGTCAGATAAACGAAGAAAAGGTGCAGCAGAGTAACCTTATTCTAGTTACTGCCATCACTCCTACCAAAGCCGGTATTGGTAAGACCACTGTTTCCATCGGATTGGCTTTGGGACTGAATAAAATAGGAAAGAAAACAATTGTTGCCTTGCGCGAGCCGTCGCTAGGTCCTTGTTTCGGAATGAAAGGGGGAGCTGCCGGAGGAGGATACGCCCAGGTGTTGCCGATGGATAAGATTAATCTTCATTTTACAGGTGATTTTCATGCCATCACTTCCGCTCACAATATGATTTCGGCCTTGTTGGACAATTACCTTTATCAGAATCGTGATAATGGTTTCGGATTGAAGGAAGTGCTGTGGCGTCGTGTGTTGGATGTGAACGACCGTTCCCTCCGTTATATTGTTACAGGACTAGGACCGAAGACCAACTGGAATTACCCAGGAGTCAGGTTTTGATATTACTCCTGCATCTGAAATTATGGCTATTCTGTGTCTGGCTAAGGATGAAAAGGACCTGCGTCGTCGCATTGAAAATATTTTATTAGGTTTTACGTATGACAACAAGCCTTTTACTGTAAAAAGATTTAGGAGTTGCCGGAGCCATTACAGTTCTTTTGAAAGATGCTCTTTCTCCTAATCTGGTACAAACTACGGAACATACTGCTGCCTTTGTTCATGGGGGACTCGTTTGCCAATATCGCTCACGGTTGCAACTCTATTCTGGCAACCAAGATGGCAATGACTTTTAGTGATTATACTATTACCGAAGCCGGATTCGGGGCTGACCTGGGAGCGGAGAAGTTTTATGATATCAAGTGCCGTAAAGCAGGTATCACACCTAAACTGACCGTATTGGTGGTTACTGCCCGTGCATTGAAAATGCATGGCGGCGTATCACAGGATAAGATAAAGGAACCTAATCTGGAAGCTTTGAAGCAGGGTGTGGCCAATATGGATAAGCATTTGCGTAATTTGAGATATTTCGGTCAGACAGTTGTCGTTGCGTTTAACCGTTATGGGGATGATTCGGAGGAAGAAGTGGATTATATCCGTACCCATTGCGAGAAGAAAGGTGTGGGCTTTGCAGTGAACAACGCCTTTACTGATGGTGGCGAAGGGGCAGTAGAATTGGCGGAACTGGTTGTGAAAACCATTGAGGAACAACCTTCCGAGCCTTTGCAATATGCCTATGATGATGAGGATAGTGTAGAAACTAAAATATCGAAGGTGGCTTGTAACTTGTATGGGGCCAGTATCATTACCTATAGTGCCGCCGCCCGTAAGAAACTGAAACATATTGTAGAATTGGGATATGGAGATTTCCCTATCTGCATTGCCAAGACGCAGTATTCATTCTCTACCGACCCCAAAATTTACGGTGCGGTAGATAACTTTGAATTCCATGTACAAGATATTGTGATGAATGCCGGAGCTGAGATGCTGGTAGTCATTGCCGGAGAAATAATGCGTATGCCGGGATTGCCGAAGGAACCGCAGGCATTGCATATTGATATCGTGAATGGTGAAATAGAGGGGTTGTCGTAACCCCTCTTTTTTTTACTGAACTTATACTGTTTTACATTGACGAGATTAAACACCAGGTGTAAATGGAAAGTCCGATACCTGTTACCAATCCTACAGATGACCATCTGATAAACAACTTGTCTTTATATTTGCAGCCATAGCATAAGCCTGTAATGGCGCACATGGAAATTCCGATTGGAAATACAAAGAATCCTATTGAGATAATCCCGATAAGTATAATGATACCCATGATGGTTAGAACTTTGTTTCTTGCTGTCATGGCTTTTATTGTTTGGTGTTGAATGTATATGGATTATATGCGACAGTAAAAGTACAAAATTATTGTTTAGAATCAGACTTTTATCCGTTTTTTATATATTTGCATTATTTAAAAAGTGGATGGATGGCGGGTGTCTTGACTCCCGGACAGCATCGTAAATGCATGTCTCGGATTCGTAGTAGGAATACAAAACCTGGCTCAGTTGTAATTCTTGGGGATTAATATTTGTTAATTTCCCTTTATGCATACACCTTTGCTAATCTATACAGAAAGAACCTCTTATCTACTACTCCACGAAATGAAGCCCTAAATGCTTTAATTTTTTGCATTAAAAGCTTCCGCAGCAGCATTTGTGCTTCTGTTCACAAAAGTAGTTTAATATCCGTTCGTAATGATTCTCAATGGAATTGGCAACAGTAGTGAATGTATCATAACCAAACTCCTCAATTTCATTATACCAAAGTGCCAGTTTGGCACGAGCCACATCTTTATCTGTATAGTCTGAAAATATCTTCCCTAATCGTAGTGCGTAATAGTACACGGATTTTATATCCGGGAATTGTTCAAAAGTAGTTTGGCTCTTACCTTCTGGCTTTGCAGCCACTTGTCCGGAGCCTTAAACAGCAGGTACCGGCTTCTGGCCAACAACTGTCTGAGTGTATCTCCATTGCTAAACACTTTAGGTTCATAACTTTCCCCCTTGGCTTTAGCTTCCTTGATTTTCCTGTTCTCATCCTTCATTGCTTGCCAGCGATAAGCGATCCGAAGGTCTTGTACAGCTTCATAAACCAACTTTGAGACATGGAAACGATCCACTACCTGCATAGCCCCGGGAAAACAACGTTTTGCTATTTTCTGCATACTGCCGGCCATATCAAGTGTAATTTCCTTTACTTGGTTGCGCTTATCGGCATCTATTTTGAGAAGCACATTGATAACATCCTCTGCTTTAGTTCCCTTTACAATAGCTACAATGGTGCCTTTTCGACCATGCTTATCCCGATTGGTAAGGATTGTATATAGTTCGCCTTTGCTTAAAGCCGTTTCATCAATACATAAATGATAACCTATATTTTTTAGGATAAAGAATAAAGTCTTCAGCATGTTCCTTCTGATTCCCAATTATTGAAATCACTTAAATGTTCTTTGTATTGAGTCTGGAGTTGCTTGCCATCCATACAGTAATGTTCTGCTACACTTTGGCAACTAACCGCATGATTGTCTAAGTAACACTTTTAAAAAAGCTCCGAACTCAGCTGTTATGCAGTACCGGAGGCTACTAAGTTCAATCACGACTATAAGTTTGTCCTGTTTCCGGGTCTTCCCAACGACGCCGCTTGATGCGTAGATATACAGCCTTGCCGCGAACAGGAAAGTCTTGCACTTCTATTTCCGGGAAGAAACCTTTGGAATGTAGATGTAAATGGGAATGCTCTTGAGGAATGGAAGGCTTTTCCTCAAGAAAAAAAAAATGAAACAAGTCTCTTGAGAGACATGGTTAACCAGGTCAAAATAGTCAAGCAGGCCTGCAGGAAAGAACAAGCTCAACATCTCCAGTGGAGTGGCAGGGGGTTGAAGGTTCTGTTTCATGCCACAAAGATAGTGTTTTTAACTAATTCCCCCCAAGTTTTCAAACTGAGCCCAAAACCTTCTGTCAGAAATGAGCACTTGAATGGGGCATTGTTTACGCTGAACCATTTGTTCTTGGAAAATTTTGCAGTACGTCATGCGGTTTCGTATGGAGAGAGCGGCAGGGAATTAAATCTGGTTGCGGCCGAAGATAAAACGGAATATGAGAAAGATAAGCTTTTATAAAAATCGAACTAATCAGTAACGATAAAATGGATATGAAACATGTAAAGTATCTGGCTCTTGTCCTATGCATAGGGAATCTGTCGCCTGTGATGGCGCAGACAGCCTCGAAAAGTCTCACAGTAGACAATTTAGTTGCCTGGCAGCGTATCAGCGGGCAAGCTATTTCTGATAATGGAAAGTGGGTGGCATGCAAGATGGAACCTTGGGAAGGAGATGCTGTGGTGAATTTGTATGATGCACAAGGGAAGGAACTTGCCACTTTTCCGCGGGCGGACCGTTTTCTTTTCTCGGCTTCTTCCGACTATTATTTGGTTGTGTCGCAGAAACCCGGCAAGATGATAGTGGATTCTCTGAAAATAAAGAAAACGAAGAAAGAAAAGATGCCGATGGATGCATTGGTCATTTATTCGCTTTCGGGCGGCAGGGAAGTGATTGATTCACTGAAAACATTCAGGCTGGCAGAGAAGGCGGACTGGGTTGCTTTTCAGAAGGGAAGGAAAGACTCGACTTTGTATGTCCAACCGTTGAATGCAAACCTCAGTACCCGGTATGAGGCTCCTTCTGTGAAAGCTTTCAACTTTGCGGAGAAAAGCGGAATGCTTTATTATATTACCGCAGGTGATAAAGCAGAGGAAAAGCCGGGATTGTATCTTCTGAATACGGAAACAGGTGTGAAGACGCTGATAAAAAGAAGGTGACGGGGTGTTTAAACAGGTAACTTTTGATGAAGATGGAGCAAACTTGGCTTTCTTATATTGTGCACAGAAAGATTCTTGTTATAAAGCCATGAGCTTGTGGCTGTCACAGCAGGGAGCACCGGCAACAGAAGTTGCGGCACGTGGCAATCGGGCTTTTCCGAAAGGATGGGTAATCAGCGAGCATGGGAAATTACAATTTTCGAAGAGTGCTTCCCGGTTGTTTTTTGGCACATCGCCTGAGCCTAGACAAAAGGATACGTTGCAATTGGCGGAGAACCGTCCCAATGTGCAGGTGTGGAGTTGGGACGAGCCGGTGCAATATACTGTACAGGATTATAATAAGGAGAAAGAGCTGAAAAGAAGCTATCAAGCGGTTTATCATATAAATGGTGGTCGTATTTGTCAGCTGGCAGATGAGGAGCTGTCTCAGATTTTGCTGGGAGATGAAGGAGATGCCCCGTTGGCATTGCTTTCCACTTCGCGTCCTTATTCATTGTCCTCCATGTGGGAAGGGCGGACACGCAGTGATTATTACACAGTGTCTTTGGAAGATGGCAGCCGTAAATTACTGGCATCGGTGGATTATGGCAGATACCGTCTTTCACCACAAGGCAAGTATGCGTATTGGTATGCTGAAACAGACAGTTGTTGGTATACTCTTTCTATGGCAGACGGGAAAAAAAATCAGTTGACTACCCCCGCTTCTTTCCTCGCATGGGATGAAGAGAATGATGTACCTGACTATCCGAACGCACATGGAACTGCCGGATGGACGGAACGGGATGAGTCCCTTTTAATTTATGACCGTTATGATATTTGGAAATTCGATCCGGATGCCATGAAGGAACCTGTCAATCTGACGATGAATGGACGTAAGAACCGGATTTCATATCGTTTGGTAAAACTGGATAAGGAGGAGCGTGTGATTGACCTGAACAAGCCACAGTTGTTGAAAGGCTTTAACGAAGTGACCAAAGGGAACGGGTATTACAAGGCTCGTCTTTCCACCGCTGCTTCTCCCAAAAATTGATGGCGGGTAACTATATGTTACGCAGTATTTCTAAGGCGAAAAATACAGACCATGTAATCTATACGATGGAAAGTTTTGAGCAATATCCTGACCTTCATTATGCTACACTCGATTTCAAGAAATCTATTCGGCTGACTCATGGCATTGACCAACAGAAAGACTATTTGTGGGGAACTGCTGAATTGGTTTCGTGGATATCTTTAGATGGTCGTAAGTTGGAAGGGGTGGTGTACAAGCCTGCTAATTTTGATCCGGCCAAGAAATACCCGATGATTGTGAGTTTCTATGAGCGAAATTCGGAAACTCTGTTTAATTACCGGATGCCGGAACCCCATCGGTCTACCATTGATTATCATCTTTATAACAGTAACGGGTATATTGTGTTCAATCCGGACATACGTTATGTAGACGGTTATCCGGGTGAGAGTTGCTATAACTGTCTGATGCCGGGGGTTGCCATGCTGATAGGCAAAGGTTATATTGACGAGAAAGCCATAGGTGCGCAGGGACATAGTTGGGGCGGTTATCAAGTGGCTTATCTGGCTACACGTACTGATTTGTTTGCGGCTATTGAGTCAGGTGCTCCGGTGGTCAATATGTTCAGTGCCTACGGAGGTATCCGTTGGGGATCGGGGCTGGCACGCTCGTTCCAGTATGAACATACTCAGAGTCGTCTGGGCGGTACGCCTTGGAGTACTCCGTTGCGTTACTTGGAAAACTCTGCTCTGTTCACGATGGACAAGGTACAAACACCTGTTTTAATTATGCATAATGACGCTGACGGACATGTGCCCTGGTATCAGGGAATAGAATATTTTGTGGCAATGAAACGTCTTGGAAAGCCTTGCTGGATGCTGAACTATACAGGCGAACCGCATTGGCCGACAAAGATTGCCAACAAAATAGATTTTCAAAAACGTATGTTCCAGTTCTTTAATCATTATCTGAAAAAAGAAGCAATGCCTGGATGGATGTCCGATGGGGTTCCGGCTGTAGAACAGCCTTATGAATTAGGATACTGATATTATGTGTTCGGACTGCTATGGAACTCAAGCTGCTCCTACTGTGGATAAAGTAAAAGGATAGTTCCTGAAAAGAGGGAGGAGGTGTGTCAAAACTAAAATGACAGCTCCGAAAAGTTACAGATAGTAATTATAAACTTAAAAGGGTCGTATCAAGCTCTGTCTTGAGTAATGATACGACCCTTTCTTTAGTTTTTTAGGATGTTCAAATTTCAAATTATAAATTCATATTTTCAAAAACTGAATTTTGATCCTTTCTTCTTCTTAGTACAATGCTTTTTTATTCAAACTTACCATAACGGGTAGGCAACAGTTTGCGGTCACCTAATGTATTATCTACCCGGGCTACATTGATCCAGAATTTGTTATCACGTACCGATTCGATAGGATAAGCGGCTTTCTCGCGGCTGTAGCTGTGATTCCATTCATTGGCCACCACTTCATATTCAGGATGCGGGGCGTTGACCAATACATTATCTTCTTTATCGGCACTGCCATTCTTCACTTCTTGAATTTCCTGCCAGATGGTTTGCATCACAGTGACGAAATTATCCAGTTCCCATAAACTTTCACTTTCAGTCGGTTCAATCATCAATGTTCCATGAACCGGGAAAGAAAGGGTGGGCGCATGATAGCCATAGTCCATCAGACGCTTGGCGATGTCATTTTCGCTGATACCGGTTTCGTCATGCAGATAGCGGCAATCTAAAATCATTTCATGACCCACAAAGCCCGTAGCACCGGTATATACAATGCCGTAGGTATCCTTGAAGCAAGCTGCCAGATAATTGGCGCTCAGAATGGCAGTCTTGGTGGCATTGGTCAGACCTTCGGCGCCCATCATGCAAATATAACCGTAAGTAATAGGCAGGATTCCTGCGCTACCGTATGGAGCTGAAGAAACCTGATTGGCACTGTTACCCCAAACTTGATGTCCTGGAAGGAACGGGACCAGATGTTCGGCTACACAAACGGGACCTACACCTGGGACCGCCACCACCGTGAGGGCTGGCAAAAGTCTTATGCAGATTCAAATGGCATACATCAGCACCGATGGTACCCGGATTGGTCAGACCTACCTGTGCATTCATATTTGCACCATCCATGTAAACCTGTGCTCCGCATTTATGAATAATTTTACAAATTTCTGCAATTTCCGGTTCAAAGATACCATGAGTGGACGGATAGGTAATCATTAATGCAGCCAGATCATCCTTGTTGGCTTCTGCTTTTTGCACGTAAATCTTCTACGTCTACATTACCTTTATCGTCACAGGCGCAAGTCACCGTGGTATATCCGCATTGAATGGCTGAAGCCGGATTCGTACCGTGGGCTGATGCCGGAATTAATATCTTGTTGCGGTGTCCCTGTCCGATACTTTCCAGATAAGCGCGGATGATACGAAGTCCTGTATACTCTCCTGCTGCACCTGAATTAGGTTGCAAAGTGACTCCTGCAAATCCGGTAATAACCTTCAACTGCTCGCTTAAGTTATTAAGTAGTGTCTGATAGCCTTTTGTTTGATCCTCAGGTGCTAACGGGTGTATTAGCCATCCAGCCTAAGTTGCTGAGTGGGAGCATTTCCGAAGCGGCATTCAGTTTCATGGTACAAGAACCCAATGAAATCATGGAATGTGCCAATGAGATATCTTTACGTTCCAAACGTTTGATATAACGCATCATTTCGGTTTCAGTATGATACTTGTTGAATACCTCATGGGTGAGGAAGGAAGTACGGCGGCGTAGTTCACGATTCAGTGAGGATGCTTCGGGAATGTCTGTTACTTCTTGAACGGTTTCTTCGGCAGCAATGGAGAAGATGGAAAGTAACAGGTTTACATCTTTCAGGTCGGTGGTTTCATCAATGCTGAAACCTACATCGCCATTATCATAGTAACGGAGGTTTACTTCTTTACTCAATGCGATGGTACGCAGCTTCTGAGCCGAAACATGGTCAGGCAGACTGAAACGCAGGGTGTCAAAGAATAATTCATTATGCTGTACATATCCCAAGCGGGTTAGGGCTTTGTTCAACCAGGTGGTAATGCTATGAATGCGTTTTGCTATATTTTTGATACCTTCCTGCCCATGATAAACGGCATAGAAGCCGGCCATTGTAGCCAGTAATGCCTGTGCGGTGCAGATGTTGGAAGTTGCTTTTTCGCGTTTAATATGTTGCTCACGGGTCTGTAAAGCCATACGGTAGGCCAGTTTGCCATATTTGTCTTTAGACCAGCCGATGATACGTCCCGGCATATTGCGTTTATATTCGTCACGTGTAGCGAAGTAGGCTGCGGACGGACCTCCGTAGAACAAGGGGATACCCAGGCGCTGGGTACTTCCGAATACGATGTCTGCTCCCCATTCGCCGGGAGGAACTAACAATGCCAAACTCATGATGTCAGCATCCACGGCTACTTTACAATGGGCGGCATGTGCCTTTTCCACAAACTCACGATAGTCTTCCACGCTACCGCTGGCATTGGGGTATTGAAGGATGCAGGCAAAGATTTCCGGAGTAAATACCAATTCCTTGTAATTTCCTACTTGGATCTTCATGCCTTGCGGAAGGGCGCGGGTCTGGATGACTGCCAGATTCTGTGGGAAAATCTCTTCATCCACAAACAATACGTTGGCTCCGCTTTTTTGTTGGTCGCGGGTGCGAAGTCCATACATCATGGTGGCGGCTTCGGCAGCGGCGGTAGATTCATCCAGCAATGAGCAGTTTGCCAATGGCATGGCTGTGAGGTCGGATATGACAGTCTGGAAGTTCATCAGTGCTTCCAAACGTCCTTGTGAAACTTCGGTTTGATAAGGAGTGTACGAGGTGTACCACACAGGATTCTCGAATACATTGCGTTGAATGACCGCCGGAGTAATACTGTCATACCAACCCATACCTATATAGGAGGTATAAATCTTGTTTTGTGAAGCTAGTTCGGTAATGTGCTCTGCAAACTCCCGTTCCGTCATGGGAGCAGCCAGTGGCAGAGGTTCTTTCAAACGGATTTTGGACGGAATTGTTTTGTTAATCAGTTCATCAAGACTCTTTACGCCAATCTTTTCCAACATAACGGGAAGGTCTTCTTCCTGTATACCGATATGTCGGTCTGCTAATAAATCTGTTTTCATGGTAGTAGTATATAAGTTAAATTTTAAGTTTTATCTTATCGGAAAAAAGGGTTGTTCGCTTTTTCTGCTCCCACAGTGGTCGGGTCTCCATGACCGGGATAGACTACCGTGTCGGGGGGGAGTACAAACAAACGACTGCATATATGCTCGCGAAGTTCGTCGAAGTTACCTCCTGTAAGGTCTGCACGTCCTATACTTCCTTGGAACAATACATCACCGCTGAAGATACAGTGGTCTTCTTTGCAGTAATAAACAATACTTCCCGGCGAATGACCCGGCACATGGATAGCTTCCAGTTGGGTATTGCCGAAAGTAATGATATCTCCATCAAAGATATATTTTCCTAATGGCACGGGTGCTTCGGGTAATTGGAAACCAAACATACGTGATTGTGCCGGTGCTTGTTCCAGCCAAAATTCATCCGCTTGATTTGCTTCGGCTTTTAGCCCGTATTCTTGCAACAGGAATGGGTTGCCGAAAATATGGTCCAGATGGAGGTGCGTATTCAATAAATGTTTCACTGTCAGGTTATTGCTGTCAATATATCTTTTTAAGGCTTGCTTTTCTTCTTCATAAAAGCAACCGGCATCAATAATGACGGCTTCCTTTGTTTCGTCCGATAGCACGTAGCAGTTTACCGGAAACATATTGAATTCAAATTTCTTTATTTTCATGTTTTTTTATCTATAGTTATTAACCGTTGATGGTTACATAAACCACTTTCTTGGTTTTAAAAAAATCTTCCGTGAATTCATTTTTCAGATCATAAAGCATTGTTTTGTGCTTCACGGGCATTGTTTCTTGATCCAACTCTCCGCCTTTCAGACAAATCAGCCCGTTGGGCAGGGCGTTATGCTGTTCTTGTCTGATGTTTTTACGGATAATTTTTATTAAATCGCCCAAAGGCATGACAGCACGACTTACCACGAAGTCGAATTTCCTTTTTTCTTCTTCGGCGCGGCAATGACGGAAAGTGACATTCTTCAGTCCGATAGCATTGGCTATTTCTGTAGCTACTTTCACTTTCTTTCCGATACTGTCCACCAGATGGAATTGGACTTCAGGGAATAAGATGGCCAAAGGGATACCCGGGAAACCGCCCCCTGTGCCCAAGTCCATAATTTGGGTATCAGGGGTGAAGTTTATCACTTTGGCTATGCCTAGCGAGTGCAATACATGATGTTCGTACAGATTAGTGATATCCTTGCGTGAGATTACATTGATTTTGCTATTCCAATCCGTATATAAATCATACAATGCGGCAAACTGTGTTTTCTGCTGTTCGCTGAGGTTAGGGAAATATTTCAGTATTAATTCCATTCTATACTTAAAATCGTTATTTAATGTATCATATATTTTTCTACCGATGTGTAGGGTAAAAGAAAGGGTGATGATTCCTACAGCATAGGGAGCGATATCATATTTGTTATACAGGAAAGATACTTTTTCCTTTTCTAACAAGAAATTGTCGGGTACATACATATTGGTAGAATTCAAGATGCCTGCATTCTGAAGTCCTTCCAGTGAGGTGATGGAGCTGTCTTCCAGACGGGTAGCCATCTCTGTTATCAGTTTTTCCAGCAACATGTCGCTCATCGGTTTTTCCGATCCTGCCATAAATACATCTTTCAAAGCAAGTAGTTTGCCGGTATTTTTTTCGAAGTTCATCCATTTGTTCCATGAGTTGGGATGTGCTCCGCCTGTATATTCAAAAGTTTCTGCAATGAAATTCAGAATGCCTTCTTTGCCTTCGCTGAAATAGGTGGTCAGTCCGTATTCATAATTGTACCATGTGGGAAGTTCGTCTTTGGGAGTTCCATTTTTTATATCTTCCTGATAGAACTCGTTCACATCTTTGCGGTAGTTGTTAATGTAGGTATTTTTTAAAAGAATCTACAGCAACTTCCCGGATTCATCCGGATATATTCTTTTCCCAAAACGTGGGCTTGTATGGTACGGTTGATGCGTTGTGCTATGCTATCCGCAGCATCAGATTCTGCTAAATAACTATAATCAATAGTAATCTGACAGGTGGGAGAGACTGTGTCATCTTGTAAATGGGCTTGTTCTTCCACCTTTACAGTCTTTACAGTTTCACTATCAATTTGTTTTTGTCCGTTACATCCCGATAATAAAAAGCAGGATACAAGGCAAGTTGTCATAACAGACAATACGAGATTTCTTTTTTCATAACTTTTTGTTTATTTGCATGGATTACTTATCCTAACTTTCTCCACAAATATAGAATAACTTCGTGAAATGTCCATCTAAAAAGCGAAAATATATTTATCTGTTTGCAACAAGATTGCATGAACTTTTTGCTAAATTTGTCCGTTGATAAGCTATAATAAATAAGTAAAGAAATGAATATGAACGATATGACAAAAAACTATATCCCGTTACGGGAATGCATTGTGCGGCATGTGCCGGCAACGTGGAGAAAATTGTAAGGAAGCAAGAAGGCGTGGAAAATGCATCGGTTAATTTGGCGGCGGCTACTTTGGCGGTGACTTATAATCCGGATATTGTGTCTCCGCAACAACTGAAAGAGGCTGTGATGAAAATAGGTTTTGATTTGATAATAGATGAGGATAACTCTGTACAGGAGCAAGAGGAAGCAGAGCAATCTTATTACGGACAGTTGAAGCGGAAGACTATCGTTGCTTGGATTTTTGCTTTACCGGTAGCTGTTTTGGGGATGTTTCTGATGAATGTTCCGGGAGTAAACTGGTGGATGCTGTTGCTTTCACTTCCTGTTATTTTATATTCGGGGCGTTCTTTCTATATGAATGCCTGGAAACAGACGCTTCAGCGTACCAGTAATATGGATACGTTGGTGGCACTTAGCACCTCCATCGCATTTTTGTTCAGTTTGTTTAATACGTTCTATCCCGAATTTTGGTACAGCCGCGGATTGGAACCTCATGTATATTATGAAGCTGCCACTGTTATAATAGCTTTCGTATTGTTTGGCAAACTGATGGAAGAGAAAGCAAAAGGAAAAACTTCCACAGCTATTCGTAAACTGATGGGATTACAACCTCGGACGGCCCGTGTGGTGAAAGACGGCAGGGAAGAGGATATCTTGATAGCCGAACTTCAGGTTGGCGATAAGGTGAGCGTCCGTCCCGGTGAGCAAATTCCGGTGGATGGAGTCATTGTCGGAGGAAACACCTTTATAGATGAGAGCATGATAAGCGGTGAACCTATTCCTGTAGAGAAAAAACAGGGTGATAAGGTGCTGGCCGGCACTATCAATCAGAACGGTGCATTTACTATGACTGCTCAAAAGGTGGGGAAAAATACGGTGTTGGCACAGATTATCCGCATGGTGCAGGAAGCACAGGGGTCTAAAGCTCCGGTCCAGCGTATTGTGGATAAAGTGACAGCGGTTTTTGTTCCTGAGTTGTTCTTGCTGTGGCTGTTTTTACTTTCCTTGTTTGGATAGTGGCAGGTGGAGCGGATGACTTTTCTTATGCTATGCTTTCAGCAGTGTCTGTTTTGGTTATTGCCTGTCCGTGTGCTTTGGGACTTGCTACTCCCACTGCATTGATGGTAGGAATTGGTAAAGGGGCCGAATCACATATTTTAATAAAGGATGCAGTAGCTTTGGAGCAGATGCGGAAAGTGGATACAGTGGTACTTGATAAAACGGGTACTGTAACTGAGGGGCGCCCTGTGGTGACCGGCTGGTTGCATGATGCCGGATGGCAGAACGAGCATAAGGGAATTCTGTATGCTGCTGAATTGAAATCGGAACATCCGTTGGCTTTGGCTATTGTCGAGGCTTTGAAAAAGGAAGGTGAGAAGCCGGCAATCATTGATTCTTTTGAGAGCCGGACAGGACGGGGGATTGTGGTGACCCGTGGAAATAAAACTTTTTGGGCAGGAAGCCATCGGTTACTGAAAGATTTTGGAGCGGGAATTTCCGACTTGTTGAAAGGGATGGTGGAGGATTATGAGAAGAGTGGCAAGAGTCTGGTCTATTTTGGCGAGGGAAATACATTGCTGGCGGTTATAGCTATTAGTGATAAAATAAAAGATACTTCCAGACAAGCGGTCAAACAATTGAAGGAGAGTGGAAAGTACATTGTGTTGTTGACTGGTGACGGTCATCTTACTGCACAGAATGTGGCCGGAGAAATTGATGCGAATCGTTTTATTTCGGATGCTTTGCCGGTCGATAAGGAGAATGTTATTAAAGAATTACAAGCTGAAGGAAGAGTCGTAGCTATGGTAGGTGACGGCATTAATGACTCACAGGCGTTGGCACGTGCCGATGTAAGTATTGCAATGGGTAAAGGTACGGATATTGCCATGGATGTAGCGATGGTTACGTTAATGACTTCGGATTTGTTGTTGTTACCCAAAGCTTTTAAACTTTCCCATAAAACTGTACGTTTGATCCATCAGAATCTTTTCTGGGCGTTTATCTATAATTTGATAGGCATTCCGGTGGCGGCAGGTATTCTGTTCCCATTATATGGTATTTTGCTTAACCCGATGATTGCCAGTGCTGCCATGGCATGTAGTTCTGTCAGTGTAGTGTTGAACAGCTTGAGCCTGAATTGGAGAAAGTTGTGATTGAATTAAAAATAAATAAAAAAGCAGCCGTGCGGAGATTTTGTTTTTGCATGGCTGCTTTTCATTTTTCTATCTTTTAGTTTATAATTTAAAAAGGATTGTTTCTTCCTCTTTGTACTTCTATTCGTATTCCGAAGTTCCCATTCTCCGATTTCATTTCGAAAGCTCCGTTGAAATTATTTCTTTCCCAAGGCAATGCGCTTGGATTCCGTACTTTGTTCCCGTCGGCATCATATTCACCGTATGTGGTGATGTGTAATCCGTTTTTCAATTTAAAGGTTGCACTTTGTAAGGTGGGAGGCATTGACATTGTTCCGAAATCCATAGATTCCCATTCCCGGATACATGGGGGTAAATACATGGTTGTAAGACCCTCTGTCATAAATGATATTCATATTGGGACGGAATATTTCATTGTAATTCGCAATTGCATTATTGTTGTAAGGCTGATAATAAAGTTGCGGGGCTATCAGAGGGGGAGGGGCCATAATCATGGAACCCATATCCAGCATAAATCCGTTAAAATTCTTGTAACCATCCAATGAAATGGGCGGAATACTATCTGTTACCACTTCGGACTGCGCAAAGGTAGTAGCGGCAATCAGAAACATAGAAATGGATAGAACCAGCTTTTTCATATACTGTTATTTTTTTTGTTCCGGACAAATATAGGGATATTTTCTAAATTCTGTATCGTTTCTGTTTCCTGTGAATAGATCTTTTCAAATACTTTATGAAGTTCTTCCTCATCGGCTATCAGTTGTCGTAATTCTTGCAGATGTACAGCATTGGCTGATTGAGGTATCCATAATCTTAAATAAACCACCTTCAGCATATTTTTCTTTTCAAATGTGTCCAGAAAACGTATGTATTGTTTTTCTTTGTCCAGTTCGGGATAGTTGGAAAGACCATATTGTACCGTCCGTCTCAAGGTGATGTCCGGATCAATAATGCGGTCGGCCTCCGCTACAATTTTGCCATAAATGCTACGGGGAACATGCTTGTTGGATGCACGGTGATCTTCTACAGCCTCTTTCATAATCAAAATATGTTCTTCAGGGAACCATTGCCTTAACTTCTGGTCTGCCCATAGTATTTTTTCCCTGAAATGAGATGATGGAACTCTCGTCCCTCACAGAGTCCCAGATCATGGTAGGAGGCAATAACATACACCATCATGCGGTTTACGTCATAATATTGAGACAAATTGAGGCTTTCTGCTATAACTTTCAATACATGATCTACACGATGTGCTTTGTCAAAACCAGCGTATCGTGGGATAATTTCACTTGCGATATAGTCGCGGAATTCTATTGGAAAAATCATTGATGTACGGCAACATATTCTTTCTTTTGATTGGGGTTGCAAATATACAATAATTATCCCACCTTTGCAGAAAAAAGTAATATGTATCAAATAATTAAACCTACGCCCGATGACTTTGATGAATTGACCTGTTTATGGGAAGCTTCGGTGCGTGCTACTTATCATTTCATACCTGAAGCATATATTCAGAAGTTAAAGCCACTGGTATGGAGTGTTTATCTTCATAGTATGCCGCTTTACATGATTCGTGACAATGCTGGTATAGAAGGATTCATGGGCATTAATGGAACTATGCTTGAAATGCTCTTTGTTCACCCGCGTGCCATAGGTACGGGAATAGGAAAACAATTGATACGTTATGCTTTGGAACATTGCCATGTACGTTATGTCGATGTAAACGAACAAAATAAGAAAGCGTCCGGCTTTTATGGCCATTTTGGATTTCGGGTTATTGGCAGGGATGCAAAAGACGCATCGGGCGAACCCTATCCTATTTTACATTTAAAACTGGGAGGTATCATGAAAATTGAAAATTGGGGATTAGTTCCCTATTCTGAGGCTTGGGAAACGGCAGACGGAGTTGTTTAATGCCATGGTGGAAGCTAAACAAGTGGGAAAAAAACGTATGAGAATAGAATTATTTTTTGTAGAACATCCGCATGTCTATACATTAGGCAAGAGTGGAAAGGAAACGAATATGCTGCTGGGAGAGGCACAATTGAAGATGATTGGTGCCACCCTTTATCATATTGATCGAGGAGGGGATATTACTTATCATGGTCCCGGACAATTGGTTTGTTATCCTATCTTGAATTTGGAGGATTATCATTTGGGGTTGAAGGAATATATTCATGTGTTGGAAGAAGCGGTGATCAGGGTCTGCGCATCTTATGGCATCGAGGCTGGGCGAGTGAAGGGAGCAACCGGAGTATGGCTGGCAACGGGAACTCCGCAGGAACGGAAAATCTGTGCAATAGGAGTGAGAAGCAGTCATTTTGTGACAATGCATGGATTGGCGCTGAATGTAAATACGGATTTGCGTTATTTCAGTTATATCCATCCTTGTGGATTCATGGATAAAGGGGTTACTTCATTACAGAAAGAATTGGGGTGTGAAGTGCCTATGGAAGAAGTGGCAGGACGTGTGCAGAACGAATTATCTGAACTTTTGTGTAGTTATACCGTATGTGTGGATTTATACATACGGGGCGGAGGGATTAAAAAGTCCGATTGTGTTATCATGTTGTCAGCTGTAGGGGCAGGGTTTGTCTGCCCAAATGCATAAGCAAACCATTTTAGGGTGAGCGAACCTAGCTCCTACTGGCAAAATGATACGCCATTTTACTTTTGATACATCTTCATATTATGAAGAGAGCTTTTTTTGATTTATTCTTTTATATCTTGGTACAAGAAGCGCTTGATACTTTTCTTGGCTGTTTTTTCAAATTCCTCAGGATATAGCTTGAAGCGGGCTATTTGGGAAAATGCCGGTAATTGTTTGTTCAGTTCAAGGCGGTTTTCTTCCATTACCCGTACAAGGTCTGATTGGCTCAAGCCGTGAGCAAAAGCATCATCGGAATCCGGATAGATTAGGCCCACCAGTTTATCTTGTTGCAGAATAATCAGTGACTCTGATACGTATGGCATATTGTTTAGCTTGGACTCTATTTCTTCCGGATAAATGTTTTGTCCGGAAGAAGTGAGTAACAGGTTTTTGCAACGTCCTTTGATGAAAACATTTCCGTCTTCATCTATTGTCGCCATATCACCTGTATGCAACCATCCTTCAGTGTCAATGACTTGCCGTGTCGCTTCCTCGTTCTTATAATAGCCAAACATCAGGTTGGCTCCACGGCATACCAGTTCACCCGCAATGGCTGATGGGTTAGGAGACAGTACTTTGGCTTCCATACGTGCGGCAACTTTTCCGCAAGATGCCAGTTTCAGTTCTGTCCAATGACTATGGCAGATGATGGGACCACATTCAGTCATTCCGTATGCAATGGTGTATGGGAAATCTATCATTTTTTTAGAAAGGCTTCTACTTCGGCATTGAAAGGAGCACCTCCGATGATGATTTCGATGAAATTTCCGCCGAAAACCTCCATCGCCTTCTGCTTGATAAGTTCTTTTATCTTATCACTGATGATGGGAACATGTAATAGCAGTTTACCTAATTTGTTGTCTACCTTGGGAAGAATATTTTTCTTGAATATTTTTTCCACAATCAGTGGCACGCAGGCTATGACGCGCGGGCGGATTTCCGCAAATGATTCGGCTATGATTTTGGGCGATGGCATGCGGGTAAGAAACCATAGATGGGCGCCTGCTGTGAAACCGTAAAGAAAATCGAAAGTCATGCCGAATACGTGTCCCAAAGGTAACATGGATACGACGCTGTCACCTGCTTTCAGACCTATTTTTTCTTTACAGTAGAGCACGTTGGAGAGTATGCTGCGATAGGGCAGCATCACGCCTTTGGAAATATCCGGTAGTACCTGAAGTGTAATTAATGATGGCTAGGTCTTCTGATTTTTCTTTTTCATAAGAAATATCATCAGGACTGAATCGGCAGGGGAATTTGTGTCCGAATATCTCATTCAGATGGTCGCGGGCATAAGCTAGTTTTTCCGAACGGGATACGGGTACGCCAAAATCTTTCAATTCTATGATACCTTCCAAATGAGGCATAGCTGCTTCATTCAAGTTCTCCCATATCTGATCGCCTACGAACAACAGGCGGGCTTCAGAGTGGTTTACAATATTGTGTACCTGATCGGCTTTGAATTCATGTAGGATAGGTACTACTACGGCACCATAGGTGATGACGGCAAGGTAAGTTACTGTCCAATGAGCGCTATTACGCCCGCAAATGGCTATTTTATCTCCCTTTTCAATGCCGGCATTTTCCAGCAAGATATGTATTTTCTCTATTTTACGGGCCACATCTCTGTATTGTAATGTGATGCCTTTATAGTCTGTAAGAGAGCGTTTAAATACCAATTTGTTTTTATACTTTGCTCGATAAGAGCAATAAAACTCTGTTCTAGTTCCATGATAACTTTTGCACATTTATAGGCCAAGTGTGCGCAAAAGTAGTAAAATGAGGTAAGGGGGATGGGAAATGAAACAGTTTTTTTACATTAATTTAACGCCCTGAAAATGTAGATTCTTTTATTATTTTTTACTTTAAAATGCTAGTTTATAATCGTTTGCCAATTGTTGATGTGTCCCTTTTCCGGAAATGTTATTTGTTCAGTCATAATAGTATTAGAATTCAAAGATTCCGGGGGATAATGTAGGATTGATATAACTGACGTCACGTGTTTGCAATAGCCTGCCATTCAGTGTGTAGAATAATTGTTTGGTGGCCGACGAATTGTTTAGGTTAACAGTAATTACGTACAGAGTGGTTCGTTTAGGAAATTCTATGAGATTTACATTGGTGGCAGTCCACATGGCGTATGGACTCAATGTAAAATCATTATATACGTTAGGTGTCAGTTGATCTGTAGTTTGTAAATCGGTATTAGTCATTACCCATTGGGCATTACCGTTCATCCATACTTCTTTTTCAAAACCATTTTGGGTAAAAGAGGCCACATAATAATTCCCTTGTTGGCTCCAGCTTACGTTTGTGGCATGTGGATATATCTTTTTCAGTGCTATATGAAATGTAGTGGGAGAGGTAGCAGACAAGGTGGTGATCAGTACCCATAATATTACACATATAGAATAACATCTCTTCTTCATGGTATTTAAATGTTTTGATGAGGTTGATAAAACAGCTTGGCTATACTTTTTGTTCGCCGGTATAAAACCTGATTTTGTGGATTTTTTCCACACTTTTGTGGTGTTGTCAACAGGAATCTACACTCCTGAAATGAAAAAGCGTATATGTATGTGGTTGATTTTTAGTTAGATATTAAAATGAGCAGATTTGTGGCACGTTTCTTGTTTTATTGTTATCGGTAAAAATGAATAAAAAATAAAATAATTATGAAAAAGGTATTAGTAACATTGGTATTAGTAATGACTTTAGGCGTGTCTGTTTCTTTTGCTCAAGCGGCTCCGGTAGAGGTTCCGGTAGTGGAAAAGCCTCAACAATCTAAGAAATTGGTTTTCTCAGAAATCTATATGAATGATGTGCCGGAAGCTGTGATGGACAGGCTTGCGCTGGAAGGTGCTATGATAAAGCAGGCTTTTATGACCTATGGCATTGATGGAAGCCGTATTTATAAAATTAATGTTTTAACAAGTGATGCTCATGAACAGACATTGTTCTTAGGTGAAGATGGTAAAATTTTGAAATAGTTAGTATATTTATAATAGTGCTTTTACATGAATTCCCGGCTTGTGATAAGTCGGGAATTTTTTTAGTTAAATTGTTTCTTGACAATATTCGAAAAATAATTAAGAAATCTCTTGTGCATAATAATTGTAGGTTTTATCTTTGCCACTCAAATTTAAAAAGGTGATACAATGGAAACTTATGATATATATTTTAAAGAAGGTAATGATTTTGCTAATAAAGGATTTTCATTGAAAGATAAGGCTAAGGCCATTAGAATGGCGGAAGATATGTTGGCTGAACGCAAAGGATATGTGAAGGATTTTGTTGGAGGAACTATTTCCGTAATGTGTAAAGAAACGAAAGAGGAAGTTTGGTCCAAGCCGATAGAGGAGGTTTAATGCAATTTTTACATCTTTTTTGCCTTGCCAATCATAGAATTATGAAATACAGTGCTGTAATTGAAATGGTACGTAGCCGTTAATAGCAGCAACCCTTGGTTGTATTTGTGGTGGATTTGTTATTGGCGGACATAAATATTTCTTTCTCTTCTAGGAATTTCCGGTATATTTCTCCCTTCATGCTTTTTGCCGGGCTGATATGGATAATGCCGGGTAGCACTTGATAGGACGATGATTGTTCTTTTACTAAGATGCTTCAGTATGACTTTTTTTTCCGATCTTCTCTTTTCCGATCCTATCCATTCTTGACATATAGTTGTTATTCATAGCTAAATACACCGTATTCCCAATGAAGCTTTCTGTGGGGATCCCTTTGGTGTTCGTGTAACTATTGTGACTGTTATTATGCCGATGGGGTATAGTATTGATACAACAATGATTTTTCATAATAACTTTTAACTTATGATTTAGATAGCTCCGACTTGTCACAAATCGGGGTTATCCGCTTGTTATGCTATTAAACTTGGTCAGCTATTGGTTAACAATTTCACGCAACAGTAACTCTTTGGAGTAAAAGTGGCAAATAAATTTTTTGTTTACATGAGAAAAAAACTTTCCCAAAAGCTTTGTATTATTGATTTTCTATGTATCTTTGCATCGTTATTATTTCTCGGGGCATTAGCTCATCTGGCTAGAGCGTTAGACTGGCAGTCTAAAGGTGGCGAGTTCGAGTCTCGCATGCTCCACTTTTTTAATGATAAAATGAAGGTCTGCGAAGCAGGCCTTTTTTAATTTAAAGACTATAGATATGTTAATTTATAATACAACTTATCAAACAGGTATTGACGATGCGCGTAATTTTGTCATTTGGCTTAGTGAAAGCTATATTCCCGAAGTGGAAAAGACGGGAATATTGCAAAATCCCCGTCTTACGCACATCCTTAGTCACAAAGAGCAGGATTCAGAATGTTTTTCATTGCAATGGGAGGTGGAAGATACAGCGGCCTTGCATCGTTGGCATACTCAGCAAGGGATGCATCTGAATGAGGAAATGATGAAGATATTTAAAGATAAGGTGGTTGGCTTTCCCACTTTGATGGAGGTGATTAAGTGATTCAGCCGGTAAAAGAGAAAATCATTCTGGGTATAGATCCTGGAACAACCATAATGGGGTATGGCCTGCTGAAAGTAGTAGGTACTAAACCGCAGGTAATGACTATGGGGGTCATTGATCTTCGTAAATATGGTGATCATTATTTAAAACTGCGCCGTATTTTTTGAACGGGTGGTTGGTATAATAGAAGCTTATTTACCTGATGAGTTAGCTATTGAGGCGCCTTTTTTTGGAAAAAATGTGCAGTCGATGTTAAAATTAGGGAGGGCACAGGGAGTGGCTATGGCTGCTGCTTTGAGCCGTGATATTCCTATAACAGAATATGCGCCGTTGAAGATAAAGATGGCGATAACCGGTAATGGGCAAGCCAGCAAGGAACAGGTCGCTGATATGTTGAAGAGGGATGTTACATATACCAGAGAGTGATATGCTGCCTTTTATGGATGCAACAGATGGGTTGGCGGCTGCTTATTGTCATTATTTACAAATGGGCAGACCGACATTGACTAAAGAATATGCCGGCTGGAAAGATTTTATAAATAAGAATCCTGATAAAATAAAAAGATAAGATTATGAATGTGAGACATGTTATTTGGGCATCAATTGTTTCTACTACTATTAGTTGTCAGTCTGTGAAAAAAAAGAATATAATTCGTTTGATGAATATCCTGTCCGTGGAAGATGCGCTGACTGAAATGGAGTACTCGCCTGCCGAAACAAAGTTTTCACTTTGGGCTCCTACAGCGGAAGAGGTGCGTGTCCTTTTATTTGAATCGGGTAATGAAGGTTCAGCTTCTAATACTTTTCCGATGGAGGTGGGAGAGAATGGTACCTGGACTATTTCAATAAAAGAGGACCTGAAGGGTAAATTCTATACCTTTAATGTGAAGGTGAACGGGAAATGGTTAGGAGACACTCCGGGAATTATGGCAAAAGCCGTAGGGGTAAATGGTAAGCGGGCAGCTGTGCTTGATCTTCGTTCTACAGATCCGAAGGATGGGAGAACGATGTGCGTCCTCCTTTGAAGAATTATGCTGATATTATGGTTTATGAAATGCATCATCGCGATTTCTCTTTGGATTCTGTTTCTGGAATTCAAAATAAAGGCAAGTTCCTGGCTTTGACAGAGCAGGGTACTATCAGTTCTTCAGGCGAGAAGACAGGTATTGACCATCTGGAAAGAACTGGGAATTACCCACGTACATTTATTGCCGTCGTATGATTATGCCTCGGTGGATGAAACAAAACTGGACAAGGCCCAATATAATTGGGGGTATGATCCGCAAAATTACAATGTGCCTGACGGCTCTTATTCTACAGATCCTTATAAACCCGATGTTCGTATCAGGGAATTCAAACAAATGGTACAAGCTTTACATAAGGCGGGAATCAGGGTGGTGCTTGATGTGGTGTATAATCACACTTTCAATACAGACGAAAGCAATTTCGAACGTACGGTTCCCGGTTATTTCTATCGCCAGACGAAGGACGGACAATGGGCAAATGGTTCGGGATGTGGAAATGAAACGGCAAGCGACCGCGCCATGATGCGTAAATATATGATAGAGTCTATTCTATATTGGATTAATGAATATCACATAGACGGCTTTCGTTTTGACTTGATGGGGATACATGATATTGAAACCATGAATGAGATACGTGCGGCTATTGATAAAATAGATCCGTCTATTTTTATGTATGGTGAAGGATGGGCTGCCAGTTCTCCTCAATTAGAGGCAGACAGACTGGCGATGAAAGCCAATGTGGAAAAGATGCCCCGTATCGCCGCTTTCTCAGATGAAATGCGTGATGGTTTGCGAGGTAGTTGGGATGATGATACCAAAGGAGCTTTTCTAGTTGGGGAGCCGGGACACGAAATGAGTATCAAATTTGGAGTTGTGGGAGCTATCGAACATCCGCAGGTTATAAGTGATTCTGTGAATTATAGTAAGAAACCTTGGGCGTTACAACCTACCCAGATGATAAGTTATGTAAGTTGTCACGATGACATGTGTCTTGCCGATCGCCTGAAAGCTACCATGCCAGATGCTTCGGTAGAGGAACTGGCGGCTTTGCAGAAGTTAGCGGAAACATTTGTCTTTACTTCACAAGGAGTACCGTTTATATTTGCAGGGGATGAGATGATGCGTGACAAGAAAGGAGTTCATAATTCTTATAATAGTCCTGACAGTATTAATACGATAGATTGGAAAAAAAGACCGCACACAAAGATGTGTTCGAATATGTGAAAGGTTTAATAGCTATGCGTAAAGCACATCCCGCTTTTCGTATGGGGGATGCCGATATGGTACGTAGGCAATTGGAGTTTTTACCTGTAGAAAATACGAATGTGGTTGCCTTTATCTTGAAAGACAATGCAAATGGTGACTCATGGAAAAATATCATCGTAGCTTTGAACAGCCGTGCAGAGCCTGTCAAGTTGGACATTCCGTCGGGTAAATACACTGTAATCTGTAAGGATGGTAAAATAAACATGAAAGGCTTGGGACAGGTTTCAGGTGATGAGCTTATGGTACCGGCACGTTCTGCCATGATTATACATCAATAGAAGGCTCAAAGAAGATTAATAAAGACTTTGTCATACAGACTAAAACACATAATACGAATGGAAAAGACATGGAGATGGTTTGGAAGGAATGATAAGATAAACGCTTCCCATGCTTAGACAAATCGGGGTGGAAGGAATTGTGACCGCCCTTCATGATGTACCTAACGGTGAAATCTGGGCTTTGGAAGCTATCAAAAGTTTAAAAGATTACATTGAATCTCACCAATTGCGCTGGTCGGTGGTAGAAAGCCTGCCGGTAAGTGAAGCCATAAAATATGCCGGTCCTGAACGGGGGCAATTGATAGAAAACTACAAAAGTAAGTCTGGCCAACTTAGGTAAAGCGGGTATCAAGACCGTATGCTATAATTTCATGCCCGTCATTGATTGGATACGTACCGATTTGGAACATCCTTGGGAGGACGGAACCAGTTCTTTGTACTTTGACAAGATCCGGTTCGCTTATTTTGACTGTATGATTCTTCAGCGTGAAGGGGCGGAGAAAGACTATACCGATTTGGAATTACAACAGGTGCGTGAATTGGATAAGACTATAACCGAAGCCGAGAAAAACGAATTGGTCGATACCATTATAGTCAAGACGCAGGGATTTGTAAATGGTAATATAAAGGAGGGAGACCGGCATCCGGTAGCCATATTCCGCCGTCTTTTGTCTTTGTATGATGGGATAGACCGTGATGCCCTGCGTGAAAACTTACGTTATTTCTTGCAGGCTGTCATGCCGGTCTGTGCTGAATACGGCATAAATATGTGCATCCATCCGGACGATCCCCCTTTCCAGGTATTGGGCTTGCCGCGTATTGTGACCAGTGAGGAAGATATCACCTGGCTCCTCCATGCGGTTGATAACTCGCATAACGGGCTGACATTCTGCGCCGGTTCGCTCAGTGCAGGACTGCACAACAATGTACCTGCTTTGGCGCGAATGTTTGCCCACCGCACTCATTTTGTACACCTGCGCAGTACGAACGCTTTTCCCAACGGAAATTTCATTGAAGCATCTCATTTGGGAGGGCGTGCTCATGTGATAGAGTTGATCCGTATTTTTGAGAAAGAGCGTCCGGGTGTCCCGATGCGTGTGGATCATGGGCGCATGATGCTGGATGATGCCGGCAAAGGATACAACCCGGGCTATTCGTTTCATGGCCGTATGATGGCTTTGGCTCAGATAGAAGGTATGATGGCGGTTATCAACGAGGAATCAAAACTTAAATCCTAGATTGACGTACATACTCACTTTATTGGCTCGGTTTGGATAGTTTATTGATGCCTCTAAGGGGCCGAACATACTATGCAAACCGTAGCCTATACCGCAGCCGAACATGGTATCCTGTTCCAACAGATACCTCAGCTTGCTTGCACTCAGCGCATAATTTCCCGTTAGCGTCAGATAATGTACACTTCCCATCCGTTGGCGGAATTTCATGCTTCCTATCAGTAGCGTATTTCTCATTAATTCCACATTGTTTATTCCCACAAACGGTAGTTGTTGTTGCAGGAAACGTCCTTGCACATCCCCCCCCATCGCATTGAGTTTGGAGTAAGGAATATCTTTCCCTATCAGAAAACGTCCGTATATGGCAGGCAGTATGGAGAATCTGCGTGTAACGGGAATCACTCCCTGGCAATAGCCTTTTATGGCAGAGAAAGGAGCGTGGTCGTCATATTTGGTGAAATTATCCGTATAAAGTGAATAGGACGCTCGTGCTGATATGCCTTTGGTAGGGAAATATGCCTTGTCGAAAGTTTCGTAATGCATTTGTGCGAAATAGCTGAAGAAGTGTTCTGTTCCTACGTCAAAACCTTGGTTCCCTTCCTGGTATAGGAATTTGTCGTAGTCATATAATTCATACCTCAGCCCCACGGCAAAGCGTATGTTTTTGTACCAAACATCCGAAAAGGATAATTCTCCCAAATGATAGCGGTAGGTAGAGTTATGTGATTTATCTCCATGATGGTAAAAGTTTATATCATTGTACTGGAACATATATGCCAGTCCGATGTTCTTCAATGGAGCCGGTTCGAATCCATAATCTATGCGGGCGGCATAACGTTTCCCCAGTCGTCCTGTCAATGACAGCGTAGTGGGTACTTTTCCCCGGAAATTGCTGGTGACATTAATCAGCAGACTGGCTGTTTCTTCCGAATCAAAACGAATCCCTACGTTTAGTTTATTCTCATATTTCTTGCTTAGAAGGAAATGTAAATTATAGCCTCCGCCGGGGGCTTCGGGCAGATTATAAGTGGCGCTGGAATATTCCAGGTTAGAACACAATATGGCCGTTGCTTCTTCTATGCGGCGGATGCTTATTTCGGAGTCTTCTTTCAAATCACAGCGCTTCAACAGCCACCGTTTGTCTTTTTCGTCCAATCCGTCAAAGGTGATTTCTTTTATATACACTTTGCGGCTGGGGGAGTACGGATAGCTGGGAAGAGGTTTCGGCATATAGGTTCTGTCCAGACCCAGTTCCTGCTTCAACTTTATCAAGGAGTTTTTTTGTGCCAATGCCGCTTCTTCTCCCCGACGAATCAGTGTGTCCACCGCACTGGGGGTGAAACTGGCGGCAGAATACCCCTCCACATCCACCTTTATATATGTATCGGTTTCTTTCAGATTCTTTTTATAAAGTTCCAGTCCCATTAAATTGATGAGTTGCCCCAAGATACTGCCGGCGCTATTCAGTTCGTTGGCGGGCTTCAAGTCACTTTGTACGTCTACTCCTATAATAATATCCGCCCCCATGGCACGCGCAACATTTACAGGGTAGTTATTTACCACACCTCCATCCACTAGAACCATACTGTCCAGCCGGACCGGAGTGAATACTCCCGGTATGGCCATACTGGCCCGCATGGCCGTAGCCAATACACCTTTGTGAAAATTTACCTCGTTGCCATTTACAATATTTTCGGAAACACAGGCGAAGGGAATAGGTAACTTGTTGAAATCGATGGAATCATGATATCCTACGGTCAGCTCACTGAACAGGTTTGCCAAGTTTTGTCCCTTTATCAATCCTCCTATGGCTTGTGTTTTGGCATCTTTTCCGAATGGCAGGGAAAATACATATTTTTCGGAAGCCTCCCGTTCCGCCATATTCTGTTCACTGCGTGGTATTTTGTCACTCAGCAGAAAGGACTCAATCCTGCCGGCGAACCATGCTATCCATCTGTTCGGGAGTATAACCGATGGAATAAAGTCCGCCTATAATGGAGCCCATGCTGGTCCCTACTACATAATCTATGGGAATGCCGGCTTCTTCTATAACTTTCAAAGCACCTATATGTGCCATTCCTTTGGCTCCTCCGCCGCTGAGAACAACGCCCACTTTTTTTCGGGGACCAGGTTGGGCCGTTGTGTGAACGGAGATACAAAGTAACCCTGCTGCTATTAACAAGGTCGGGAATTTCATTTTTTTCATTTTACTATAAATCTAGTTTAAGTTAAAAAACAAAAACAGTGCAAAGATGGTCTAATCTTTCAGCTTTCACAAGTGCTGATTGTCATAGATATTGGTCTATTTTGCTGCTGAGGTTTCAAAGATAGGGAATTGTACCGGAAAAAAGAATTTTGTATATCGCTTTTTTGTCGTACCTTTGTCTGTGTAACGAAAAAAAGTATGGATAATTTTGCAGCAATAGACTTCGAGACGGCAAATAATGAACGTACCAGCATATGTAGTGTAGGGGTGGTTATTGTGAGAAATGGTGAGATAGCCGACCGGTTCTACAGCCTCGTTCATCCCGAACCGGATTACTATTTGTATTGGAACACCCGTATTCATGGATTGACACAGGAAGATACTGCCCATGCTCCTGTTTTTTCGGAAGTATGGAAGCAGGTTGCCCCTAAAATAGAGGGGCTTCCGCTGGTTGCGCATAACAAAGCCTTTGATGAGGGGTGTTTGAAAGCCGTGTTCCGTACTTATTGTATGGATTATCCTGATTATGACTTTTATTGTACCTATCAGGCTTCCCGGAAGCTGAAAGGGTTGAGAAACCACCAGTTACATACGGTGGCCGGTTTTTTGGTTTTGAATTGGAGAATCACCATCATGCGCTGGCTGATTGCTGAGGCGTGTGCATGGATTGCCAGACAGATTCTGTGAGTTATAATTAAAGATTTATGATTTCTGAAACCCATGATACAAGAAGATACTTATAAAACCATTACAGACATTGCCGAAGGCATATATACGGAGAAACGGAGTAAATTTATAGCTATTGCCATTCCGGTACGTACCATAGAGGAAATAAAGCAGCATCTTGACACGTATCAGAAGAAATATTACGATGCCCGCCATGTGTGTTACGCTTATATGCTGGGGCATGAAAGGAAGGATTTCAGGGCAAATGATAACGGAGAGCCTTCGGGTACCGCAGGAAAGCCTATTTTGGGGCAAATAAATTCCAATGAGTTGACGGATATCCTTATTATAGTGGTCCGTTACTTTGGAGGTATAAAATTGGGAACCAGCGGACTGATTGTCGCTTACAAGGCAGCCGCTGCCGAAGCAATAGCTGCTGCTGATATAGTGGAAAGAACAGTGGATGAAGAAATCACCGTATCCCTTTGAATATCCTTTTTATGAATGATATCATGCGCATTGTGAAAGAGGACGAGCCTGCCATCTTGGAGCAATCGTATGATATGGATTGCCTGATGAGGCTCCGGATACGTAAATCCATGATGGGAAAACTCCGTGCACGTCTGGAGAAGGTGGAAACTGCCCGTATTATTGAATAACTCTGTCGGTACGTCGATATTTCTGTTGGGCCATATTCACTGCGTTCACAGCAGATGAGAAGAATACGGAATGTGGCTGTAAAATGTCTTCCCCATATCAAATGAAACATATTTGTAATATGGATGAAATATTACAGATATACCGAACCTATATCTTTGCAGCCGTAAACAAAGAAAGTCACATTAATAAAAATGAGAAATACACTTGTAGCGTCTGCTTTTACAATGCTGAGTATTGCAACTGCTTCCGCACAGCTGACTATTCCTAAAGAATATTTGCCGGAAGTACATGGAACGATCCGCGGTAAATATGAACTTCAAACCACTAACGGAATGCAACGGTTCCAAGTACGTAACGCCCGTGTCAGTCTGGACGGGAAGGTTCTTCCGGTAATCGCTTATAAAGCTGAAATAGACTTGTCCGATGAGGGAAGTATCAAGATGCTGGATGCATATGCCCGCTTTGTCCCCAATGATACATGGAATGTCACACTAGGACAGATGCGTGTGCCTTTCACCATAGACGCTCATCGATCTCCCCACCAACAATATTTTGCCAACCGTTCGTTCATAGCCAAACAGGTGGGGAATGTGCGTGATGTGGGGGCTACCGGAGCTTTCTCTTTAAAGGAGGGACTGCCGTTGAAACTGGAAGGCGGACTGTTCAACGGCTCCGGACTCACCAATCAGAAAGAGTGGCACAACACGTTGAATTATTCTGTTAAGCTTCAATTGATGCCGTGGAAAAATTATAACTTGACTTTGAGTACCCAGAAAATACATCCCGATAAAATCAGCATTTATATGTATGATATCGGTACTTTACTACGAGTTTGATAATTGGCATATAGAAGCCGAATACCTTTATAAAACTTATGCGAAAAACTCATTTGATGATGTACATGCTTTCAACGCCTTTGTCAATTACGACTTGTTTATCAAGAAAGGCCTGTTCCGGAAAATTTCATTTCTAGGACGTTATGACAGTATGGGAGATCATAGTAACGGTAATGCGGATGAGGATGGTAAACTTTACATTACCGATTATTCCCGCCAGCGTGTGACTGGAGGTGTGACGTTAAGCTTTGGAAAGGCTTTTCAAGCGGATTTGCGTCTTAATTACGAGAAATATTTTTATGATAAACTTTCTTTGGCAAAGGAGTCTGAACAAGACAAGTTTGTTATGGAATTAATGGTACGGTTCTGAAAAAAAGCAGGGGGGACACTCCCTGCTTTTTTGCTGTTTGTCCTTCTTGTCTTTTCCTTTTCCATCCCTGCCTTTATTCCGGAACTCACCGGCATATCCGTGATATTTCTTCGGGTAACAGGCTTTTCCTCGACAGGCAGTGCGCCTTCTTCTGCCAAGGGGGCAAGTCTATCCCCACCTCTCTTTCATCATATCTTCCAGTTTCAGCAGCTCATCCCTATACTGTGCAGCTTCTATAAATTCCAGCTTCTTGGCAGCTTCCTGCATCAGTTTCCGGGTACGTTCTATCGTTTTCTCCATCTGTGGCTTGGTCATATACTGAACAATCGGGTCGGCAGCCGTTGTATCGGAAGATGGCTCGATGTATGCCTTGGGGCCTTGAGTGGTTCCGGCAACTTCGTTGCTGTTGTTGCCCAACAAGGCAGCATTCCGCGCACGCTGTATCTGTTTGGGGGTGATTCCATGCTCTTCGTTATATGCCAGCTGTTTTTCACGACGGCGGTTGGTTTCGTCTATCGTTTTTTTCATGCTGTCCGTCATGCGGTCTGCATACATGATTACTTTTCCATTGATATTGCGGGCGGCGCGTCCTGCTGTCTGGGTCAGCGAACGGGTGGGAACGGAGGAACCCTTCTTTGTCTGCATCCAGAATGGCTACCAAAGACACTTCGGGCAAGTCCAGACCTTCACGAAGCAAGTTCACACCCACCAGTACATCATAAACGCCCTGACGTAATTCATCCATAATCTTAACGCGTTCCAAAGTGTCCACATCGCTGTGGATGTAGTTGCAGCGGATGTCATTGCGCAGCAGATATTCGGTCAATTCTTCTGCCATGCGTTTGGTAAGCGTGGTCACCAATACACGTTCTTCTTTCTCGATACGTTGCTGTATCTCTTCCATCAGGTCGTCAATCTGATTCAGACTGGGGCGTACTTCAATTACCGGGTCCAGCAGTCCGGTAGGACGGATAACCTGTTCAACGATAATGCCTTCACTTTCCACCAATTCATAATCGGCAGGTGTAGCACTGACATAAATCACTTGCTTGGCCAGTTCCTTGAACTCTTCAAATTTTAGAGGGCGGTTGTCAAAAGCCGACTCCATCCGGAAACCATATTCCACCAAATTGGTTTTTCTGGCCCGGTCACCACCATACATGGCACGTATTTGCGGTACGCTGACATGGCTTTCGTCTATTACAATCAGGAAATCATCCGGAAAAAAGTCCAGCAGACAGTAAGGACGGGTACCTGCATTACGCCCGTCAAAATAGCGGGAATAATTTTCTATGCCCGAACAATGCCCCAGTTCGCGAATCATCTCCATATCGTATGTCACGCGCTCATAGAGTCGTTTCGCCTCATACATTTTTCCTTCCTCCTCGAATTTGGCCACCTCTTTCGTCAAGTCGTCCTCAATCTGATGAATAGCTCTCAACTGGCTCTCTTTGGTGGTCATAAAAAGATTGGCCGGATAAATTTTGTATTCATCAAAAGTAGCCAGACGGATTCCCGAAACAGGGTCGATCTCTTCAATGGCATCAATTTCGTCGTCCCAAAACATAACCCGGAGGAGATTGTCGCTATATGCCAGGTAAATGTCTACCGTGTCACCTTTTACGCGGAAATTCCCGCGATTCAGCTCTATATCGTTACGCACATACAGGCTGTCCACCAAGCGGCGTAAAAATACATTTCTGTCCAGCAGTTTGCCTTTTTTTATCTCAATTACATTATTATAGAAATCCGACGGGTTCCCCATACCGTAGATGCAGGACACGGAAGACACCACCACCACGTCCTTCCGTCCCGACAGCAGGGCAGAGGTGGCAGCCAGCCGCAATTTGTCAATCTCTTCATTAATGGCCAGATCCTTTTCTATATAGGTGTCGCTGGACGGTAAGTATGCTTCCGGCTGGTAATAGTCATAATAAGATACATAGTATTCCACAGCATTATTGGGAAAGAAACTCTTGAACTCTCCGTATAACTGGGCTGCCAATGTTTTGTTATGGCTTAATATCAAGGTGGGCTTATTGATGTTTTTAATTACATTTGCAATCGTGAAAGTCTTGCCGGACCCGGTGACCCCCAATAAAGTTTGTGCGGGGACTCCTTCCAGCACCCCTTCCGTCAGCTGGGCGATAGCTTCCGGTTGGTCGCCGGTGGGTTGGTATTCGGAAATCAATTCAAAATTCATAATAGCATGTTTGGTTTAATGAGATGTAAAAAATACAGTTATTTCCTTAGATATTATCTATTCATCTCTAAAAAATAGACTCTTGTCGACTTTTTAGCATTTAAAAACATGGAAATATTGCATTATTCGGTGGAAAGGCGTAAATTTGCGCAATTATTTGAATAAGATGAAAAAAATATATCATTATAGCTCTTGTCTCCGGTACGGTTCTAACGTCTTGTGGAGAGTATAACAAAGTTTTAAAAAGCACGGACTACGAATACAAGTACGAAGCGGCCAAAAGTTACTTTGGCAAAGGGCAGAATACTAAGGCGGCCACCATTCTGGAGGAATTGATTACCATCATGAAGGGAACGGATAAGGCTGAGGAATCACTTTATATGTTGGGTATGACCTACTATAATCAGGGTGACTTCATCACAGCTTCGCATTATTTCACCACTTATTATAATACTTATCCGCGTGGGGTCTATACGGAACAGGCCAGATATTTTTCAGGAAAAGCATTGTTCTTGGATACTCCGGAACCTCGTTTGGACCAGTCGAGCACCTATAAAGCTATTCAGGAGTTGCAGATGTTTATGGAATATTTCCCTACCAGTAGCCGTCGGCAGGATGCACAGCAAATGATTTTTGATTTGCAGGACAAGCTGGTGATGAAAGACTATCTGGCTGCGAAATTGTATTATGATTTGGGTTCTTATACAGGAAACAGTACTTATAGTACTACCGGTAACAATTATTTGTCTTGTATCGTTACGGCTCAGAATGCTTTGAAAGACTATCCCTATACCAAGATGCGCGAAGATCTTTCTATCCTGGTCTTGCGTGCCAAATATGATATGGCGAAAGCGAGCGTGGAAGAAAAGAAAGAAGAGCGTATGCGTGAAACGATAGATGAATATTATTCTTTCAAGAACGAGTTTCCCGACAGCAAGTATACTAAAGAAGTGGAGAGCATCTACAAGGATGCCAATAAGTATGTAAAAAATTTAATGAATAAAACTAAATAAGAAATTATGGATTACAAAAAGACAAACGCTCCAAGTAATACTGTTACCCGTGACATGATGGATTTATGTGCAGACACAGGTAACGTTTATGAAACTGTTGCTATCATTGGCAAACGCGCCAACCAGATTAGTGTTGAGATGAAGAATGATCTTTCAAAGAAATTGCAGGAGTTTGCCTCATACAACGATAACCTGGAAGAAGTCTTTGAAAATAGAGAGCAGATCGAAATCTCACGTTATTACGAAAAGCTTCCGAAACCGACATTGATCGCTGCTCAGGAATATGAAGAAGGCAAGGTTTATTTCCGTAATCCTGCTAAAGAAAAAGAGAAACTACAGTGATTTTTCATTTGGGGCTGTGCAAAAAGGTCTTTACCGCAGGTTACGCAGATCGTTCTATTTTGAAACATGAGTCGTTTCGTGTGGAAACTGTATCAAACTGAGTAATCTGTGGTACATTTTGATGCACCTCACATTATATTAGCCCTGTTATGCTGAACGCAGTGAGGAATCTGATAACCATTCACTTTGTGTTTTCAGGTTTTTCACTGCGTTTAGAATGACGGGTTGTATGATTAAAATTAAAGAGACTATGATACAACGCATTCAATCTGTTTATTTACTTGTTGTTACCATTTTGATTATTATTTGCCTGTGTAGTCCCGTAGGTTCATACATAGGAAGTGATTATAGTGTTTCCGCTTTAACAAATCTGTGTCTTACTATGGCGGATGGTACTAAAGATTATGCTCCATGGGCCTTGTTTGTGATTTTGCTGGTTGTTGCGGTTCTTGCTTTCGGCACTATCTTCTTGTTTAAAAAACGCATGTTGCAAATTCGTCTGACTATTTTCAGCACCATTTTGTTGATCGGGTATTATGCCACATTGGTCACTTTTATTTTTATGTTGAAAGAAGAGTCAATGACATTTTCTCCTTCATGGACTGTATGTCTGCCGTTGGTTGCCATCATTTTGAATTGGCTTGCCATCCGCGCCATTGGTAAGGATGAGGTATTGGTTAAAGCATACGACCGTTTGAGGTAAGCTGAGGGAATATTATGATATAAAAAGCCTGCAAGATCCATCTTGCAGGCTTTTTGTATTATGAGAGAGAGTCCTTTTTTTATTTAGTAATATCTATCAGATAACTCAGCCGTATGCCTATGAATGAATGGGCTGATCTTTCGAAGAAATCTCTTTTCGAGTTCTTGTAAAAGTCGCTCAATCCCATGTAGTAACGTCCTTCCAGCAGGAAATGTCCGATACCGGTACTTACTTCCAGACCGGCGCCGGCTGTGATACCATAATCAAATTTATTCTCCACCTCTTTACCGTGTTCCGGTCTTGTTGTAGAAGTAGTCCAGTTTATCTTTTCGTTGTCACCCAGGAAAAAGCCGATTTGTGGTCCTGCATTGAAAAAGACCTTCACTCCCCGGTTCAATGCATCCTTGCCGAATGCCAGATGTGCCATGAAAGGGATTTCCAGATAATTCATGGTACGGCTGTAAGAATTGCCGGAATCGTCTTCTATCTTTTCGTCCCATCCGCGTTGTGAATAGTTTATTTCCATTTGTACGCCACACATCATCTTGAAATATTTCTCGGACATATATCTCATGGTAACCCCCATAGACATGGTGTTCAAGGTGTTCAGTTTGATTTTCGGGTTGAAACTGACGGAACTCATGTTCAGACCACCATTGATGCCGACGGCAAAATTATGACGTTCTTCACCCAACTGTGCAGCTGCCGGCAATGCAAAGAGCAATGTCAGTACAAGCAGCCCGAATTTCTTATACTTTTCCATTATTCAAAATCAAGTTTAATCAGTTCAAAGTCCTTGGTAAAATGAACGAAGAACACTTTGCGATTGATAAATCCACCCCAGTTGTTTACGCGTTCAAATTTAAATCCGGTCTGGATAGGGGTGACAGCCACCTTGTCCAGTTTGTCTTCCAGTTTGTTGCCGTATTGGGACAGGCCCTTCAGGAAGAAATATCCTGTATCGAATCCCAGCATACCATATTTAGGGAATGAGTTGAGCATATCCTTGCTGTACCATTTGCGGTAAGCCGATGAGAACTGAACGGCTTCCGGAAATAAATTGTTTGTGTAAAACGAAGAATAGAAATAGGTGTCCAGTTCATAGAAACTGGCCAGATGGTCGTTGGTATAGGTCTGCCATTCCGGATAGCCGAATAACTGCATACGGTAGTCGGGATTGTCACGGGAGGTCACAATCAGTTGTGGTAACAGTTTTATCAATGCCACGTTGGTGCCGGAAGTCGGGATGAATACATTATCCATACTATGGTTCATCGCCGCTTTCAATGATTCCGGAGTAATATTTTCCCCTTTTAATTCGGTAAAAGGAATGCGCGTTTGTTTTTTAACTCCTCTTTCAGCCCTTTTATAAAATCCACTTTGTCTTTATCACCATCTTCTGCATCCAGGAAGATAACATTGGCGGTTGTAAACTTGCGGGTAAAATGCTCGTAAACTTCCGAGTACAGATAAGATTGGGGAGTATTTATCTGATAGATGGCGGGATTGTTGAAAACTTCATTCCCTTTGGAGGTAAAAGGTACTACCAGCCGGATATTGTTTTTCTTGGCAAATTCCGCAACCGGTTTCACCTGGTCGGGATAAGCTGGGCCGAAGATAATATCCATGCTCTTCAATTCACTTCTATCCAGAATGTTCTTGATGGAAGAAGTATTGTTATGGGTATCGTATGAGTACAGGTCGATGGATACTCCTTTTTCCTTCAAGCTGTCTACTGCCATCAGGAAGCCTTCATAGTATTCCACCATACGTGTCTGTTCGTCACGGTTGCCCTTGCCGTCTGTCATGAATGGCAGCATTACGGCAGCTTTGATGGTAGATATTTTGCGTGCCTCCTTCTTGCTTTCATTAAACAGCTGGTCATCCGTGGGGATTACGGCAGGCGTATTATTCACAGGTGTTTCGGTCTTTGTATCCTTAGGATATGGAATACAAAGGAATCTTCCTTTTTTCAGTTTTTCGGTACGCAACTCAGGATTGGCGGCAATCAGTTCGGCTTCTGTGATGCCATACAGGCGGCTGATGCTGAATATGGTTTCCTTGCGTTCCACTTTATGCATATCCCTGCAATTGGGTTTCAGTGGGGTGGAAGTGGTGGCCGGTCTGATAGTCTGTGCGGCTTTCACCTCGTTCATGATTATCTCCTCGCTGTCCGTCACCTTGGCGGGAATTACGATAACCTGTCCGATACGGAAATTCTCCGCGCTCAGTCCGGGATTTGCCTGGCAGATGCGTTGTGCGGTTACTCCATAGCGTTGTGTCAGCTTGTACAAGGTTTCACCCGACTGGATGGTATGGAACATCTGCTGTTCCGTTCCGATGTTCTTTTGTGGAATCTTCAATGTTTCACCGGTTTTAATTTTCTGGTCGCTGCCGGGGTTCATTTTAACGATATCACCGGTAGTGACATTATACATGCTGGCTATGGAATAAAGACTTTGCCCTTTGGTAATGGTGTGCAGGAAATAGCCGGAAGACTGTGTTTGAGCCATCATTCCGGTGCTGCTGGCAGACAAGGCTGCGATAAGATATAATGCTCGAATAAATTTCATTTGCAGTGTGTTGATTAAACTGAGTGGCAAAAAGTACAAAAAAAACTGTTTTATTCACATTATATAGAAAGAATAGAAAATATTATTAGGCTTTTTAATTAAATATTTCGTCGGGAAGCATTAATTTTGCAAAGATTACGCAGAGTAAGAAGACTATGAGTGAAGAAAAAGAACTGATTAATGTATACGGTGCCCGTGTACATAACTTGAAAGATATAGATGTTGAAATTCCACGGAACAGCCTGACGGTGATAACCGGATTGAGCGGAAGCGGTAAATCGTCCTTGGCATTCGATACCATCTTCGCCGAAGGGCAGCGGAGATACATTGAGACCTTTTCCGCATACGCCCGTAATTTCCTGGGAGGGTTGGAGCGGCCGGATGTGGATAAGATTACAGGACTCAGTCCGGTAATTTCCATCGAACAGAAAACGACAAACAAGAATCCCCGCTCTACCGTGGGGACTACGACAGAGATATACGATTATCTCCGTTTGCTCTATGCCCGTGCAGGAGTTGCTTATTCTTGTCTTTCGGGAGAGGAAATGGTGAAATATACGGAAGAACAGATCATCGGCCTGATTCACCGGGATTATCAGGGTAAGAAGATATTTATGCTTGCCCCGTTGGTACGTACCCGTAAGGGACATTACAAAGAACTTTTCGAACAAGTGCGCAAGAAAGGTTATCTGTATGTCCGCGTGGACGGCGAGGTGCGCGAGATTGTACACGGCATGAAGCTGGACCGTTATAAAAATCATGATATAGAAGTTGTGATAGATAAGTTGGTCGTATCGGAAAAGGATGACAAACGGCTGAAACAGAGCGTTGCCACTGCCATGCAGCAGGGTGAGGGGCTGATTATGATTTATGACGCCGATACCCGGGAGGTGCGCCATTACAGCAAGCGGTTGATGTGTCCTGTTACCGGACTGTCTTATAAAGAACCTGCTCCTCATAATTTCTCGTTTAACTCTCCGCAGGGAGCTTGCCCCCCGTTGTAAGGGGCTGGGGTATGTGAATCTGATTGATGTGGACAAAGTGATTCCCGACAGGAATCTTTCCATTTACGAAGGAGCCATCGTGCCTTTGGGCAAATATAAGAACGCCATGATTTTCTGGCAGATAGAGGCGTTGCTTGAAAAATATGATTTTACGATCAAGACGCCGGTCAAGGATATGCCGGATGATGCGATAGACGAAATACTCTATGGCTCGGATGAGCGTATCAAGATAAAGAGCACCTTGATTCATACCTCTTCCGATTACTTTGTAACTTATGAAGGGATTGTGAAGTACATCCAGATGATGCAGGAGAAAGATGCATCGGCCACTGCCCAGAAGTGGGCGGAACAGTTTGCCAAGACCGATGTCTGTCCCGAATGCAAGGGCGCGCGCCTGAACAAGGAGGCGTTGCATTTCCGTATCCATGACAAGAACATCTATGAACTGGCAAGCATGGATATCAACGAACTGTATGACTGGTTGCAACAGGTCGATTCTTTTTTGGAAGACAAGCAGCGCATGATTGCCGCCGAGATTTTGAAGGAGATCCGTACCCGTCTTAAGTTTTTGTTGGATGTGGGACTGGATTATCTTTCACTGAACCGCACCTCGGTATCCCTTTCGGGAGGCGAGAGCCAGCGCATCCGTCTGGCAACTCAAATCGGCTCCCAGCTGGTGAACGTGCTTTATATTCTGGATGAACCGAGTATCGGATTGCACCAACGGGACAACCTCCGCCTTATCAACTCTTTGAAGAAGTTGCGTGACACAGGTAACTCTGTCATCGTGGTGGAGCATGACAAGGATATGATGCTGGCGGCAGACTATGTGGTTGATATGGGACCGAAGGCAGGCCGTTTGGGTGGGGAAGTAGTATTTCAAGGAACTCCGAAACAAATGCTTCAGACAGAAACACTTACCTCTAAGTATTTAAACGGACAGATGAAGATAGAGATACCGGCCGAACGCCGCCCCGGTAACGGGAAATCCTTATGGCTGAGAGGGGCGAAGGGAAACAACCTGAAGAATGTGGATGTGGAATTTCCTTTGGGAAAACTCATTTGTGTCACAGGGGTGTCCGGCAGTGGTAAATCCACGCTGATAAACGATACCTTGCAGCCCATCCTGTCACAGCATTTCTACCGTTCTTTGCAGGAACCTCTGCCCTATGACAGTGTGGAGGGACTGGACTATATAGATAAGGTGGTGAATGTGGACCAGTCGCCGCTGGGTAGGACACCGCGTTCCAATCCGGCCACCTATACAGGAGTATTCTCGGATATCCGGAATCTGTTTGTCGGTCTGCCCGAAGCGAAGATCCGTGGCTATAAGCCGGGGCGTTTCTCGTTCAATGTAACCGGAGGACGCTGCGAGGCTTGCGGCGGTAACGGATACAAGACCATCGAAATGAATTTCCTGCCCGATGTGCTAGTGCCTTGCGAGGTTTGTCACGGCAAACGATATAACCGCGAGACGCTGGAAGTGCGCTATAAGGGGTAAATCCATAGCCGATGTACTGGACATGACCATCAATCGTGCTGTAGAGTTCTTTGAGAATGTGCCTCAGATTCTGAATAAAATCAAAGTGCTGCAAGAGGTGGGGTTGGGATATATTAAACTGGGACAGCCCTCCACCACCTTGTCGGGCGGAGAGAGCCAGCGTGTGAAATTGGCTACGGAACTTTCCAAGCGAGATACGGGGAAAACCCTTTATATTCTGGATGAGCCTACTACCGGACTTCATTTCGAAGATATCCGTGTGCTGATGAATGTACTGAACAAACTGGTGGAAAAAGGCAATACCGTTCTGGTTATCGAACATAACCTGGACGTTATCAAACTGGCGGATTACATCATCGATATGGGTCCCGAAGGCGGAAGGGGCGGAGGACAGGTACTTGCTGCCGGAACTCCTGAGGAAGTGGCCGGAAGCAAGAAAGGATATACCCCGAAATTTATAAAAGAAGAATTGGAAAATTAACCGGCATACCAGCAATGAAAGAGAAAATAGCTAAAACCAACGTAGCCCGTCTGCTTGATAAGGCCAAGATAGCATACGAGCTTATTCCATACGAAGTAGACGAGAATGACCTCAGCGCTGTTCACGTTGCCGCCAGTTTGGGCGAGAACATAGAACAAGTCTTCAAGACTTTGGTGCTTCATGGGGATAAATCTGGATATTTTGTCTGTGTCATACCCGGCGAGCACGAGGTGGATTTAAAAATGGCGGCAAAAGTCTCAGGTAACAAGAAATGCGACCTGATTCCCATGAAAGAGCTGCTTCCCCTGACAGGATATATCCGGGGAGGATGTTCTCCCATCGGCATGAAAAAAGCATTTCCCCACCTATATACACGAGACTTGCATCACATTTCCATTTATTTATATCAGTGCCGGTATCCGCGGATTACAGATAAAAAATAGCTCCCGATGACTTGATAAAAGAAACGAAAGCAGAGATATGTTCCCTTTTCACCGAATAAATATGCCAAAAAAGAGTCACATTTGTGGCTCTTTTTTTCAGATAGACTAAAAGTTATATCTTTGCAAAAAAAAGAATACTAACTATTAATTAAATCTTTATCAACTATGTTTGAAGGACAGCCTAAAGGCTTATACGCATTAGCTCTCGCCAATACCGGCGAACGCTTTGGTTATTACACCATGCTTGCTATTTTCACTCTTTTCCTGCAAGCGAAATTCGGCTTTACAGCCGCCACGACGTCAACAATCTTTGCCAGTTTCCTGGCAGGAGTGTATTTCATGCCGCTTATCGGAGGTATCCTGGCCGATAAATTCGGTTATGGCAAGATGGTTACTACCGGTATCGTTATCATGTTTGCCGGTTATGTGCTGCTGGCTATCCCGATGGCAACCAATATCGGATTGTATTCCATGTTCGGCGCTCTTGCCCTGATTGCTTTGGGAACCGGACTTTTCAAGGGGAATTTGCAGGTAATGGTAGGTAATCTGTATGATGCTCCTGAGTATAAAGCTAAACGTGATACTGCTTTCAGTATCTTCTATATGGCGATCAACATCGGCGCCCTGTTCGCTCCGACTGCCGCTACTGCCATGACCAACTATGTGTTGGGCAAAGCAGGTTTCAGCTATGTACCCCAGATCCCTTCTTTGGCACACCAGTTCCTGGACGGTACGATAACGGCCGAAGGCGAGGCCACACTGACTGCCATGCAGACCGCACAGAATTTCACAGGAAGTATGGCCGATTTCTGTACTACCTATATTGATAAATTGTCAGAAGCCTATAACTATGGTTTTGGTGTGGCATGTATCTCATTGATTGCCTCTATGGCTATTTATGTTATTTTCCGTTCTACATTCAAACATGCCGATTACAACTCCAAGCAGGCTAAACCGGCCAATGTACACGAAGAAGAGCTGACTCCCGCACAGACCAAAGAACGCATCGTCGCTTTGTTGCTGGTATTCGCTGTGGTTATTTTCTTCTGGATGGCATTCCATCAGAACGGTCTTACCATGACCTTCTTCGCCCGTGACTACACGGCACATGAGGTAACCGGTCTGGATCGCCTTGGCTTCAGCGTATGGAATCTGGCTCTTCTTATTGTAACCGTTTATGCAGGTTTCTCACTGTTCCAGTCCAAGACAGGCAAGGGCAAATTGATTTCAGGCGTTATTGCTACCTTGGCTCTTGTGGTTTTAGGAGTCAATTATGGTACTATGGACCCTACATTGCCTATTCTTCCTCAGATTTTCCAACAGTTTAATCCCTTCTTCGTAGTAGCTCTGACTCCGGTATCACTGGCTGTATTCGGTTCATTGGCAAAGAAAGGAAAAGAACCATCAGCTCCGCGTAAAATCGGTATCGGTATGGTGATTGCCGCAGTAGGTTTCATGTTGCTGGCATTCGGCTCATTCGGTCTGCCTACTCCTGCTGAAGTAGAAGCCAATGGTATTGCCGAGAGCGCGTTGGTTTCACCCAACTGGCTGATCTCGACTTATCTGGTATTGACTTTTGCTGAATTGTTCCTGTCACCGATGGGTATCTCATTTGTTTCCAAGGTAGCTCCTCCCAAGTATAAAGGCGCTATGATGGGACTTTGGTTCGTAGCTACTGCTATCGGTAACTATTTGGTGGCTATCATCGGTTATTTATGGGGTGATATGCAGTTGTGGATGGTATGGAGTGTATTGATTGTATGCTGTTTGCTTTCTGCATTGTTCATCTTCTCTATCATGAAGAAACTGGAAAAGGTTGCGAAATAATTCCCGCCTATATTATATATGAAAAAGAAGCCCGCTTAACCAATCAGCGGGCTTCTCTTTTTTTATAAATTACAGAAGAAGGATACGAAAACAGGAACACTCATATCAATCAGTATTCCGTGGAATATGGCCAGGGGAATCATGTCTTTTCCCGAATAACGTGTGATGGATGGCAGCAATACATCCATCGAGTTCACTCCGGCAGCCGAGATAGGAGCCAGCTGTCCAAAGTATTTCCGTATGAGCGGAGCACCGAGCAATGCCATCATTTCCCGGAAAATATTGGCCAGTAATGCAATGGTTCCCAATTCGGTGGCCAGTTGTAACCCGATAGACGGTTCCTTGAACTGTGTGATCAGGATGGAGGAAAGCGAATAATAGGCAAAGCCGCTACCCACCGCCATACAGTCGAATACACTCCATTGGCTTAATAGCAGGCTGGCAAGTGCCGAGAAAAGCAAGGTTCCCGTAATGGTAGCTATCGGCACCAGGAGCATTTTCAACCGTAAGCTTTTAATCAGTTCTTTCAATTTCTTATTGCTGCCTATGCTGATTCCTACTTGTAGCATCAGTGCATAAAGCACATACATGGAAACAGAGTGCATGTCATACTGGAAATTATTGACAGCTCCAATCATACATCCTGCACAAAAAAATGCGACAACAACCAAACTACCTTTCATTGTTTGCCTCCTTTCTTAAAAAACAGATGAAATACCAGGAAGGAAGCTAGCATACTGCCCAAAATGCTTAATGTAGCCAATATAGCCGCCTGCCATCCGAATCTACCTAAATCGTTAATGATTAAGCTGTTGGAGCCGATGGAGATTCCCAAAACAAACAGTAGCAGGAAGATAGTGAGTGAGGTACTCTTTTCTATTTTCTGTAAAAACTGCAAGTTGCGCAATACATATCCTATACCGATACCAACAAACATAATAGATATAATAGTAAACATAGCAATCAATTTTTATAGTAAAACATATACAACCCGACGGTTTCACCGAATGAGAACCATCATGCAATATATCTTTCATCGGGCACGTGTGTGGGTAGGATGAAAGTTTGGTAATAAATTACGTGTGAGTGGAAATCTAAACAAAGCCGCTGAACCAATGTACATGCACAATGAAGTGATTACACAGGGGGGTATTTCCCGATGTAAGGTGATGTATGCTGTATGTAGTCTGTAATTGGTTCATATCATTGATTCATTTGCGGTGCAAAGATAATCCTTTTATGTATATTTTCAAAATAAATATTCATAAATCTTCTTCTGTTACCTTTGGACGGATATAGCGTGTGTTTTAACATAGGATCATTTATTGGGAATTTATCTCCGAATTCTGACGATAAAAAATATTCATTAATTGCAGGGGATAAGAACTTTATCTTTTCTGGAGAATTATACTTTTTTCTTGAATTGAATATTCTGTGTAAGTGTTTGTATACTAGTTGTTTATATTTGTTTGAGATAAAAATGAAAATAATGTCATAATTGGTGGCAATTATCTATACACCCTATTGATATTTTTTGTTTCTTTGTAATCTATTTATATACTAACACACCAAAGGAATGGATTACACCGAACAGTTTATCCGGCTGAATTGCAGCTTGATGTCAGATTACAAAATGATGAAGCTGAATGCCGACATGAAATGCATGGGGATAGGATTATATATTCAAATGATATTGTTCCTGCGAAGGCAACAGGAATACAAACATGATTTTAACGAGTTGGATTTGTTGGCTGAACAATGGGGGGCTACAGTGGAAAATTTGCAGCATCTCATTAAAGACTTTAACTTGTTCGTCATAACGGAGGACGGATATTTCCGATGCCTGTATCTGGATGAGGTGATGGGTTATCAGAATAAGCTTTCGGAGCAACGTGCCGCCGCCGGTAGCAAAGGAGGAAGAAGCAGCAAGAAAAAGACTGTGCAGACAGCTGAAAAAGTAATCACTTCTACTGTCCTCACGGCAGCGGATAAAGAAGCGAATGACGATGCAGGCAATAAGGAAAACAACACGGAAAGCAATGCGGAAAACAGTGTAAAATGCATGAAAAACACGATTGAAAAAAGTGATGATGAAAATGTAACCGAAAATACGATTCAATGTATTGATAATGAATGTGTTAATGGGGGTTTGCAAGCAAGCTTTAAGCAAAACTTTATAAGAGAAGAAAAAGAATAGAGAAGAGAAGAAAAACAACAGTAACAAAGAAAAAGAAATAACTGCTGTTGTTGAACTCTTCAAAAACATAGGATTTGCACCTCGACAGAAATGCTATATCAATGAGATTTTCCCTATCCGGGTTCGGGCGGATACACCACGCACGATTCCGGATTTGGAAGAAAGAGGAGTTGGACGCCCATGGATAAATGCATATCGTATCTTTGTTGAATGCTATTTGCCCCCCAGGTACGCGCCGTTAATCACGGAAGATATGGATCTTTCACGTGTAAGATGCTATATCTTACGGCTGTAAGATTATAAATCTTTCACCTTCATCGTCTGGACATTGCGAAAGAGTTCAGCCGGTCTGTGCGTGGTGGAATATAACCGTCTGCCGCTTGTTTTCACGAATACCGTCTGGGGTATCTCAAGAAGATGCTCAGCAGGGCAAATATCCCGATGGCTACCGGATAGTACAAGTATTCGATAATGCTCAAAGGAGACAGGGAAGCCAGTTTGGCAGCAATCAGCATTTGTGCTCCGTAAGGGATGATTCCCTGGATGACACACGAGAAAGTATCCAGAATACTTGCACTCTTGCGTTTGTCCACCCTGTAGCGGGTAGCGATATCGTTGGCAAGCGGTCCCACTGTGATGATGGCTATCGTATTGTTGGCTGTGCAGAAATTGGCGATGCTCACCAAAGCTGCGATGCAAAGTTCGGCTCCGCGTTTGCTGTTGACATGTTTGGTCAGTTTTTGGATAATATAGTCCACTCCGCCGTTAAAGCGGATCAGTTCCAGCATACCGCCTGCCATCAGGGTGATGATGATGAGTTCGCCCATTCCGGTGATTCCTGTGCCCATGGAGCCGAGCCAGTCGAACAGGCTGATACTGCCTGTGAGCAGGCCGATCACTCCCGTTGTGGCGATGCCCAGTATCAGTACGAGTGCTACATTCATCCCTGCTATGGCGGTTCCCAGCACAACCAGATAGGGGAGGATTTTGATCCATTCCACCGACTGGATGTCATGGGTGGTCATCACGTCCATTCCCCTGAAGATGTAGTAGCCGAAAACCATCAGGGCGGCCGGAAGGGCTATCATGAAGTTCACCCGGAACTTGTCACGCATGGCGCATCCCTGGGTGCGGGTGGCGGCGATAGTAGTGTCCGAAATGAACGAAAGGTTGTCGCCGAAGAAGGCTCCTCCCACCACGATACCCGCCATGAAGGCCAGGTTCATATCGGTTTTATCCGCAATGCCTGCTGCCACGGGAACTAGTGTGCCACGATGGTTCCTACCGAGGTTCCGATGGAGAGCGAGATGAAACAGGCGGCCAGGAAGATGCCTGCCAGCAGCAGATGGTCTGGCAGAAGAAGAAGCGTAAGATTCACGGTTGCATCAATGGCCCCGATATCTTTGGCGCTTTGGGCGAATGCGCCTGCCAGGATGAAAATCCAGATCATCAGCATGATATTCTTGTTGGCTGCGCCGATGGAATATTGCAGCATGCGCTCGTTCAGGCTCAGCCCTTTGGTGATGCATACTGCATAGACCGAAGGATGCCATGAAAGCAACCGTGATGGGGACTTTATAAAAATCATCTACGATGATAGATGTCACCAGATACAGGCATAGAAATACCAGCAATGGACTGAGTGCCCATAAGCTGGGTTTATTTGTTATTGGGGTTAATTTTTCACCGTTCATGAATTTGTATTTTATAAAATGAGGTGCAAAGTTACAAAAAGACTTGTTTTATAACAATATATGCGAGAAAAAGGGTTGTCACAGCCCCACCTTCGTAATAAGAAAGGCAGGGCTGTAAGGGTATTGGGAAAGTTGGGGATAAAATTGGATTATAGTGTCACGCCTGTCTTGAAGATGGCGATTTCACGATAATTCTTCTTTTCATTGTTTACCGGTTCTCCGCTGGCAACACGGATGATATAGTCTATAAAGCGTTCGCAGGTCTTTTCCATCGGTTCGTTTTCTACGATGACTCCGGCATTGAAGTCAATCCATCCCGGTTTGTTTTTAGCCAGAGTGGAGTTGGTGGAAATCTTCATGGTAGGAACAAACGTACCGAACGGAGTACCGCGGCCGGTAGTGAAGAGCACCATGTGACAGCCGCAGGAGGCGAGGGCGGTGGCAGCTACCAAATCGTTGCCCGGTGCGGAAAGCAAGTTCAAACCTTTCACTTTCAGGCGGTCGCCATAGCCCATAACTCCGTCAACGTATGCTTTGCCGCATTTTTGGGTACATCCCAACGCTTTGTCTTCCAGGGTGGAGATACCACCTGCCTTGTTGCCCGGTGACGGATTTTCGCCCACTGGTTCGCCGTGTGACAGGAAGTATTCCTTAAAGTCATTAATCAGGTGTACAGTCTGCTCGAACAGTTCCTTGGTGCGGCAACGGTTCATCAGGATGGTTTCCGCACCGAACATTTCGGGAACCTCCGTCAGTACGGAAGTACCGCCCTGTGCAATCAGGAAGTCGGAGAACATACCCAGCAACGGATTGGCGGTGATACCTGAGAAGCCATCCGAACCGCCGCATTTCAAGCCTACACGCAGCTCGGACAAAGGAACATCCTCGCGTACATCGGTCTTGGCTTTGGCGTACAGTTCACGCAGAATCTTCATACCCTCTTCAAATTCATCCCCCACTTTCTGAGTTACCATGAACTTTACGCGGTCTGTGTCGTAATCGCCCAGAAATTCGCGGAAAACATCCGGCTGGTTGTTCTCGCAGCCCAGACTGACAATCAGTACGGCTCCTGCATTAGGGATGCAGAATCATGTCGCGGAGAATTTTCTTGGTATTCTCGTGGTCATCACCCAACTGCGAACAGCCATAGTTGTGAGGGAAAGCCACGATAGCGTCCACACCTTCGCAGTTGGTTTCGCGGCGTAACGCTTCGGCCAGTTGCCCGATGATGCCGTTTACACAACCCACGGTAGGGATAATCCATACCTCGTTACGGATCCCCACATCACCGTTCTTGCGGCGGTATCCTTTGAACGTCAAGTCTTTCTTCGGGATATTGAGGTCTACGCTGACCGGATTGTAGGTGTAATCCAACAGTCCGGCAAGGTTTGTCTTTATCTGAGTTTCGTTAATCCAGCGTCCTTGTTCCACGGCAGTCACGGCATGGCCGATGGGGTAACCATACTTGATGATGTTCTCGCCCTGGGCGAAATCTTTCAGTGTCACCTTATGGCCGGCGGGCACGTCTTCTTTCAAAGTGATGACATGACCATCTACCGTGATGGTTTCGCCTGCTTTTAAATCCGAGATAGCCACCACTACGTTATCAGCCGGATTGATTTTCAAATACTTTGTTTCCATTTCTATTTTTAGTTATTAGATTTACTTTTTATGTGCGTCCAGATAGAAATCCACATTCTCCACCGCAAGCAAGGTGATGGGCATGTAATTGCATTGCTTCACCTCTTTCTTGAAGATCAGGTGATTGCACAGGCTCTCTACGCCGCTGTATCCTTGTGCGGTAGGTTGCTGAGCAATCAGGAAATCCACTGCGCCCTCTTTCAGACAAGAGACGTTCCGGTGTAATAAATCGTACCCAATCAGTTTGAAATTTTTCATGTTGTGCCCGATGAGATATTCTCCTATAATGTACACTTTCGAGTTGAAAGTGATGCCGCACGTAATCTGTGGGTTCTCTTGGAAAAAGCGGTTCATCAGCGCCTCGTCCTCGTCCGGGCGCTTGGCATAGAGATTCGGTTCCACTATCTTGCAGTCGGGAAAATGCTCCTGCATATATTTTCTGAATCCTTTTTCACGGTTTTCCTGCTGGTTTGATCCCAGGCGTCCTTCGTTGATTTGTCTGAAGATAACGATTTCTTTGGGACATTCTCCCAGCATCATGGCCATGCGGGCGGCAAAGTATCCGCTTTGATCGGATTTCTGCCCGAAGAATGCCAGCGGGTTCAGACTGGCCACATTGGAGTCTATAAATATATAAGGTATTTCCCGTTCTTGTAATTTGTTGGTAAATCTGGCCGTCATCTCAGGAATAGTGGGGGCAAGCAATACGCCGTCCGGCTCTTTTCTCAGTATGTCCTCACCGGCATTGATGAAGGAGGAATATTCATATTGGTCATAGTACACCACGGACAGGGTGATGTGGAAATCAGAAAAGTCTCTACGGCTCTTTTCATCCCCATCTCCACATCGGTCCAGTAATCGCCTTCCTTGTGCTGTGGCAGCAGGCAGACGAACAGATACTTTTTGTTGGACGCCAAAGCGCTGGCATACATATTGGGCTGGTAATCCAGTTGCTTCAATATTTCTTCCACCCGTTTCCGGCTGGCTTCGGATACCCCTGTGCGGCCATGCAATACACGGTCCACTGTGCCGACTGATACATCTGCCAGGCGGGCGATATCCTTAATTCTGATTCTTTCGGGCAGTTTATTCATACCTTAATTATATATATTGTGCTCGTACACACTAATAATTTATTTTTTTTTCGACACAAATATATAACAATTTTTGGTTTTAAAAAAATAAATAGTACCTTTGTGCACGCACACGGATGAATTATTTGAGTGCTCCGTTGAGTACAAGGTTATGATGTGATTCGTCTATAAGTGTGTAAACCAGTAATTTAATTGGGTTAGAAGTTAAACGAATAAATATATAACAATTTAAAATCACGAAATTATGGGAAAAGTAGTAACCTTAGGTGAAATTATGTTGAGATTGTCAACTCCGGGAAACACACGTTTTGTACAGTCGGATTCATTTGATGTTGTTTATGGCGGTGGTGAAGCGAACGTAGCGGTGAGCTGCGCGAACTACGGTCACGAAGCTTATTTCGTAACCAAATTGCCGAAACACGAAATAGGACAGTCTGCTGTGAATGCATTGCGTAAATATGGTGTGAAGACCGATTTCATCTGTGGTGGTGGCGACCGCGTAGGTATCTATTATCTGGAAACAGGAGCTTCCATGCGTCCTAGCAAAGTAATTTATGACCGTGCCCACTCGGCTATCGCCGAAGCCGATCCTTGCGATTTCGATTTTGATGCTATCATGGAAGGTGCGGACTGGTTCCATTGGTCAGGTATCACTCCGGCTATTTCTGACAAGGCTGCTGAACTGACCAAGCTGGCTTGTGAAGCTGCAAAACGTCATGGTGTTACTGTGTCTGTAGACTTGAATTTCCGCAAGAAACTGTGGACAAAAAGAAAAAGCACAGTCTATCATGAAACCGTTGATGCAGTATGTAGATGTATGTATAGGCAACGAAGAAGATGCTGAACTTTGTCTGGGATTCAAACCGGAAGCGAATGTGGAAGCCGGTGAAACCAATGCGGAAGGTTACAAAGGAATCTTTAAGGCTATGGCAAAGGAATTCGGCTTTAAATATGTAGTGTCTACCTTGCGCGAATCATTCTCGGCTACTCACAACGGCTGGAAGGCTATGATTTATAACGGAGAAGAATTTTATGAATCAAAACGCTATGACATCAACCCGATTATTGACCGGGTAGGTGGTGGCGACTCATTCTCCGGAGGTATCATTCACGGTCTGCTGACCAAACCGAATCAGGGTGCCGCCCTTGAATTTGCTGTTGCCGCTTCTGCTTTGAAGCATACTATCAACGGTGACTTCAATTTGGTATCTGTAGACGAAGTGGAAGCATTGGCTGGTGGCGATGCCAGCGGACGTGTACAACGCTAAATTTGTTTTTTATAGGAACACGAATGACGCAAATAACGCAAATTTTTGATACATGTTTTATTTGTATCATTTGTGTTTCTATCTTTCATTTAAACTAAAATATAACATTATGGCTCGTTTTGATAAAATAGCAGTGTTGGACAAGATTGGTTCAACCGGCATGGTTCCTGTATTCTACCATAAAGATGCAGAAGTGGCAAAGAAAGTAGTGAAAGCTTGTTATGACGGCGGAGTTCGTGCATTCGAATTTACAAACCGTGGTGACTTTGCTCATGAGGTATTCGCGGAAGTTGTGAAATACGCGGCAAAGGAATGTCCTGAAATGGCTATGGGAGTAGGTTCTATCGTTGATCCTGCTACTGCTGCTCTTTACTTGCAGTTAGGTGCTTGTTTTGTGGTAGGTCCGTTGTTTAATCCAGAAATCGCTAAAGTGTGCAACCGTCGTTTGGTGGCTTATACTCCGGGATGCGGAAGCGTGTCCGAGGTGGGTTTCGCTCAGGAAGTAGGTTGTGATCTTTGCAAAATATTCCCGGGTGATGTATTGGGAGCAAAATTGGTTAAAGGTCTGCTGGCTCCGATGCCTTGGTCTAAACTGATGGTAACCGGTGGTGTGGAACCGACTCAGGAAAATCTGACTTCTTGGATTAAGGCAGGTGTGTTCTGTGTAGGTATGGGTTCTAAATTGTTCCCTGGCGACAAGGTAGCCGCGGAAGACTGGGCGTATGTAACGGCAAAATGTAAAGAAGCATTGGGCTACATTGCGGAAGCCCGTGCAAATAAATAAGAAAAAAAGATCAGCTCATGCCCGCAAGGGGTTAGTGAATTAGGGCGTGGGTATCATTTTGTTTAAAGGTGTATATAAAATGGGTAAGGGCCATCGCGAAGTGGATTCGCGATGGCTTTTCACTTTCCGGCGGGTGCTTGAGGCGGGGCGTTGGCAAAAATATTCTTGTAAAGATTGGTAGATAGAATAAAAATGTGTTCTTTTGTACCGTTTCTTAAGAAATAAAATGAAGCGTTTAATCTAAAACACACAAAAATGAAAAAAAGCATTATTAAAGGTGGCCGTCATGCTGTTATGCTTGGCGGGGGTAACTCCTGCAATGGCCCAGTTTAATTTGAAGAAGGCAGTGGGGGAGCCGTAAAGGCTGCAAAGGCGGTGACTTTGACCGATGAGCAGATGACAGAGTATGTAAAGGAGTACATTGACTGGATGGATAAGCATAATCAGGTTTGTGCGGACGATGATCCGTATACTGTCCGTTTGAAAAAAACTGACTGAAGGGTTGACCGAAGTGGAAGGGATGCCGCTGAATTTCAAAGTATATTATCTGATTGATGTAAACGCGTTTGCTTGTGCCGACGGCAGCGTGCGTGTTTTTTCTTCACTGATGGATATCATGACAGACGAAGAACTGTTGGGGGTAATAGGCCATGAGGTAGGCCATGTGGCACACAAGGACTCAAAGAACGGCTTCCGTACCGCATTGCTGACATCGGCATTGAAAGATGGTATTTCATCACAAGGAGGAAAAGCGGCTGCTCTGACAGATTCCCAGTTGGGTGACTTGGGAGAGGCATTGGTTAATGCTACTTATTCACAAAAACAGGAACGCGCCGCCGATGATTATGGTTACGAGTTTCTAAAGAAAGCAGGTAAGAATCCTTGGGCGATGGCATTATCATTCCAGAAATTGAAAAAATTGCAAGAAGAGGCAGGAGCAAAGAAAAGCAGCAAGCTGAATCAGTTGTTCTCTACTCATCCCGATCTTGACGCACGTATCCAGCGTATGGAGGAACGTGCTACAAGCGAAGGTATTGAAAAACCTGCAAACACGATGGGGGAAACAGGGAAATAAATGGTTTCCGGCAATGTGGATATACACATAATAGAGGGTGTCCGTTTCAATGGTGGACACCCTCTTCTTTTTTGGGAGATTTTTTTTTGCATGACCTTATCTTGCCTCCCGGCGGGATAAAATCTGAATTTATTATGAGAGAAATCCTTATTGGGAGAAAATCAAAGTCCAAAGTTCAGGTTAAAAGAATCAAGTGTTCTTTTTCGTCTAGATTATAGAAGGAAATCTCTTGGTACAAAGATACGCTTATTTTAATGGTTGCCGAATTCCCTGTAGGGTTATATCATAGCTAGATTTCCTAAAATGATGGCAAAAATTCCTTTTTTCTTTCTGATACTTTGCCTTCTCTTTACATTGTGCTATATGCTATGTGTTGTAAATCAGAAGGTTAATAGTGTATATTGTTTCTAGACTATGCAAAAATAGGGTGGCTTAATATAAGTGAAAATCACTATCTTTGTATAAACCAACAGAAAGAAATGCACAAAACAGTTTAGCCATGATGAATTACGCATACGATACATCTTTGCAGGAAACGATGATACTGACTGAAGCGTTTCACACAGACAGGGTCATCTGTGACAATGGTAGTCTGTATAAGTTTATATGGGTCCAGGAAGGCAAACTGACATTGATAGTAGACCATGTGGAAATAGAGATGGAGCAGGATGAAATCATCTCTGTGTGAGTAATCTTCACCGCACGGAGTTCAAGAATGTATCGGGCAGGTATCTTGCTCTTCTTTTCAACGAGAATTTTTACGGCATTTACAAGCACGAGAAAGAAGTATCGTGCAGCGGAGTGCTGTTTAACGGAACTTCCGGTATAGTGCATCTGCGGCTCCCGATAGCCGATTCCGAACTGTTGCACGAGGTGGTGGACAGAATGGTTACCGAATACATCCTGCGGGATAACCTACAGGGAGAAATGCTCCGCCTGCTGTTGAAACGTTTCATCATTCTGTGTACCCGGCTGGCCCGTAAGCAGTTGTCCGGCTTTCCGGTTAATGAAAAAGGTTTTGACATCATCCAGCGTTATTATGTGTTGGTGGACAATCATTTCAAGGAGAAAAAACAGGTACAGGCATATGCTGCTTTGTTGCATCGTTCTCCCAAGACGCTTTCCAATTTATTTGCCGCATACGGTATGCCTTCCCTTTGAAGATTATACAAGAACGAGTGGTGACCGAAGCGAAACGGCTGTTGCTGCATACCTCGCACAGCATCAAAGAGATATCGGTGATTTTGGGCTTTGAAAGTGTGGGTACTTTCAGCCGCTTCTTTAAGAATATGACGGGGGAAAATACCTCGGCATACCGGAAAAGACTGCAATAACAAGAACCGGTTCTTGTTGCTGTTGATTTTGATAAGAACAGGGGCTTTTCCCATGCCTTATGCAGTTATTCTGAAACAGTATCCGTTATCTGATTAAAAAAAACAAGCGTCAAAACTTTCTATCTATCTAATTTTCTTGTAAATTTGCAACTTAATTTTTGGAAGGCATTGCCTTTTAGTTAGAGAATACAAGAAAACGATATAAAATTATGAGTAAGAAATTTGCTGAACACTCGCAGCTCAACCTGTCACAGGTCAATAAAGATGTGCTGAAAAAGTGGGATGAAAACGATGTTTTCGCCAAGAGTATGACAGAACGTGAAGGATGTCCTTCTTTCGTCTTTTATGAAGGACCTCCCTCAGCCAACGGTATGCCGGGTATTCACCACGTAATGGCACGTACTATAAAAGATACTTTCTGCCGCTACAAAACCATGAAAGGTTTTCTTGTCAAGCGTAAAGCCGGATGGGATACTCACGGACTGCCTGTGGAACTGGGTGTGGAAAAGGCATTGCATATCACCAAAGAGGATATCGGAAAGACCATTTCTGTTGCCGAGTACAACGCAGCTTGCCGTAAGGACGTGATGAAGTTTACCAAAGAGTGGACAGACCTTACTCATAAGATGGGTTACTGGGTGGATTTGGAGAATCCCTACATCACTTATGACAACCGCTATATTGAAACGTTGTGGTGGCTTTTGAAGCAGCTTTATAACAAAGGTCTGCTGTATAAAGGTTACACCATCCAGCCTTACTCTCCGGCTGCCGGAACAGGATTGAGTTCGCACGAGTTGAACCAGCCGGGCTGTTACCGTGATGTGAAAGACACTACTGTGGTAGGACAGTTCAAGATGAAGAATCCGAAACCCGAGATGGCGGAATGGGGAACTCCTTATTTTCTGGCGTGGACCACTACTCCGTGGACATTGCCTTCGAATACGGCATTGTGCGTAGGACCGAAAATAGACTATGTGGCTGTGCAGACTTACAACGGATATACCGGAGAAAAGATGACTGTAGTGTTGGCAAAGCCTTGCTCTATACTCACTTTAACAAGAAAGCGGAAGAACTTGCCCTGGAAGACTATAAGCCGGGTGACAAACTGATTCCGTTCAAAGTAGTGGGTGAATATAAAGGACCGGATCTGGTAGGCATGGAATACGAACAGCTTATTCCTTGGGTGAAACCGGTGACTGTGGATGAAAACGGGAAATGGCAAGAAGCGGCCGGTGAGGCATTCCGCGTCATTCCCGGTGACTATGTGACTACGGAAGACGGTACAGGTATCGTACATATCGCTCCGACATTCGGTGCGGACGATGCTTTTGTGGCACGTGCGGCAGGTATTCCTTCTCTGTTCATGATAAACAAGAAGGGGGAAACCCGTCCTATGGTGGATCTGACTGGTAAGTTCTATAAATTGGACGAACTGGACGAGACTTTCGTAAAGGAATGTGTGGACGTAGAGAAATATAAGGAATATCAGGGTCGGTGGGTGAAGAATGCTTACGATCCTCAGTTTACTGTAGATGGCAAGTACGATGAAAAAGCTGCTGCCGCCGCCGAATCACTCGATATCTATATCTGTATGATGATGAAAGCCGGCAACAAGGCGTTCAAGATAGAAAAGCATGTGCACAACTATCCGCATTGCTGGCGTACCGACAAGCCGGTGCTCTACTATCCGCTGGACAGTTGGTTCATCCGATCTACCGCAGCCAAAGAGCGCATGATGGAACTGAACAAGACTATCAACTGGAAGCCGGAATCTACCGGAACAGGCCGTTTCGGCAAGTGGCTGGAAAACTTGAATGACTGGAACTTGAGCCGTTCCCGTTATTGGGGGAACTCCGCTGCCTATCTGGCGCAGTGAAGAAGGAGAGGAGCTTTGTATCGGTTCTGTAGAGGAATTGTATAATGAAATAGAAAAATCAATAGCTGCCGGATTTATGACCGCCAATCCTTATAAGGAAAAAGGTTTTGTTCCGGGCGAATATAACGGGGAGAACTATGATAAGATAGACCTTCACCGTCCGTATGTGGATGATATCATCTTGGTGTCTGAAAGCGGCAAGCCGATGAAACGTGAGGCCGACTTGATTGATGTGTGGTTCGACTCCGGTGCGATGCCTTACGCGCAGTTGCACTATCCGTTCGAAAATAAGGAAATTGTGGACAACCGTACTTATTATCCTGCGGATTTCATTGCAGAAGGGGTGGATCAGACCCGTGGCTGGTTCTTTACGCTACATGCTATCGCTACGATGGTATTCGACAGTGTGGCTTACAAGAACGTAATCTCTAATGGCTTGGTTTTGGATAAGAACGGAAACAAAATGTCAAAACGTCTGGGCAATGCGGTGGATCCGTTCGGCGCCATCGAACAATATGGTTCCGATCCTTTGCGTTGGTATATGATTACTAATTCTTCTCCGTGGGATAACTTGAAATTTGATACCGATGGGGTGGATGAGGTTCGTCGTAAATTCTTCGGTACTTTGTATAATACCTATTCGTTCTTTGCACTTTATGCCAATGTGGATGGCTTCGCTTATCAGGAAGCGGAAGTGCCGGTAAATGAACGTCCGGAGATAGACCGTTGGATTCTGTCTGTTCTGAATTCATTGGTGAAGAACGTGGACGCTTGCTACAACGATTACGAACCGACCAAGGCGGGACGTTTGATTACAGACTTCGTAAATGATAATTTGAGTAACTGGTACGTGCGCTTGAACCGTAAACGTTTCTGGGGTAATGCTATGTCACAGGATAAGCTGTCCGCTTATCAGACATTGTACACTTGTCTTGAAACAGTGGCTAGGCTGATGGCACCTGTCGCTCCGCCCTTTCTATGCCGACCGTTTGTATACAGATTTGATTGCCGTTACAGGTCGTGACACCGTGGTTTCTGTACACTTGGCCAAGTTCCCGGAAGGTAATGAGGCATTGATAGACGGAGAACTGGAAGCGCGTATGCAGATGGCTCAGGATGTTACTTCTATGGTATTGGCATTGCGCCGTAAAGTCAATATCAAAGTGCGCCAGCCGTTGCAGTGTATCATGGTTCCGGTGGTGGACGAAGAGCAGAAAATGCACATCGAAGCCGTAAAAGACTTGATTATGAGCGAAGTGAATGTGAAAGAAATCAAGTTTGTAGACGGAGCTGCAGGCGTATTGGTGAAAAAGGTGAAATGTGACTTTAAAAAACTGGGTCCGAAATTCGGCAAACAGATGAAAGCTGTCGCCGCAGCCGTAGCCGGAATGTCGCAGGAAGCTATTGCCGAATTGGAGAAAAATGGTAAATATACCTTTGTGCTTGATGGTGCGGAAGCGGTTATCGAAACAACGGATGTGGAGATCTTCAGTGAGGATATTCCGGGATGGCTGGTTGCCAATGAAGGCAAACTGACTGTGGCTTTGGAGGTTACCGTAACCGAAGAACTGCGTCGTGAGGGGGTTGCCCGTGAGTTGGTAAACCGTATACAGAATATCCGTAAGAATAGTGGTTTTGAGATAACAGACAAAATAAAAGTGGCATTATCTAAAAATCCTCAAACCGATGATGCGGTAAATGAATATAATACTTATATTTGTAACCAAGTTCTTGCTAACTCCTTGGAATTAGTGGATGAAGTGAAGAACGGTACAGAATTAAATTTTGATGATTTCTCACTTTATGTGAGTGTCGTAAAAGAATAATTAACCTTTTAAAACTAAGTTATATGGCTGAAAAAACTAGATATTCAGATGCGGAACTGGAGGAATTCCGTGCCATTATCATGGAAAAACTGGAATTGGCTCAGCGTGACTATGATAGACTGAAAAGTAGTATCATGAATAAGGATGGTAATGATACGGACGATACTTCCCCTACTTACAAAGTATTGGAAGAAGGTGCTAATACGTTGTCCAAAGAAGAAACGACACGCTTGGCGGCACGTCAGTTGAAGTTTATCCAGGGTTTGCAGGCCGCATTGGTACGCATCGAGAACAAAACGTATGGTATTTGCCGTGAAACAGGTAAGTTGATTCCGAAGGAAAGGCTTCGTGCAGTACCTCATGCAACACTGAGCATTGAGGCAAAGAACGAAGGAAAGAAATAAAATAGTGGTTAATGGTTAGTGATTAATAGTTTATGAGTTTTACTGTCATGTTACAGTATTAACCGCTAACGGCTAATCATTAACCATTAATTAATTTTCAATTTAATAAATGAAGAAACTACTCACCCAAGGGCAGCTCTCTGTTCTTATCGTCTTTGCAGTTCTGATTATCGACCAGATAATAAAGATATTGGTAAAGACTAATATGTACTGGCATGAGAGTATCCGCATAACAGATTGGTTTTATATCTATTTTACAGAAAATAACGGCATGGCTTTCGGTATGGAAATATTCGGAAAGTTATTCCTTACTACCTTCCGTATTGTAGCTGTGGGATTGATTATCTGGTATCTGGCAAAAATAGTGAAACAGAATTATAAGACTGGTTATATTGTATGTATCTCTTTAATTTTGGCAGGGGCTATCGGTAATATTATAGACAGTGTGTTCTATGGCGTTGTTTTTTTAATGAAAGTACTCATAGTACCATCGCTTCTTTTGTTCCTGTAGGCGAAGGCTATTCTGAATGGTTGCATGGTAAGTAGTGGATATGTTTTATTTTCCCATTATTGAAACCAACTGGCCCGAATGGATACCGGGAATAGGAGGAGAACATTTCATATTTTTCAGTCCGATATTTAATTTTGCTGACGCCGCTATCAGTTGCGGTATTGTGGCGTTGTTGTTATTTTTACGGTAAGTATCTGAATAAGAATATTCACCCGTCAGCAGAAAAAGAAATTAAAGGATAAATGATGCGTCGCAGGAATATTACTTGGGTGTGGCTGCTGGGTGCGGCTTTTATGGTGGGGTGTGGCAAGCAAATGCCTGAAGATATTATCCAGCCGGACAGGATGGAGAATATCTTGTACGATTATCATTTAAGTATCTCCATGGGCAATAATCTGAGTTATTCTGATAATTATCAAAAGGAGGCGTATAAGAATTATGTCTTCGAGAAGTATCATATTACTGAAGCTGATTTCGATTCGTCCATGGTGTGGTACACACGTCACACGGAGGAACTTGCCGGTCTTTATAAAAGGTGGGGGAACGCTTCCGCAGTGAGAAAAAACGCATGCAGGAGTTGCTGGCGTTGCGTGAGAATAAACCGGCTGCATCGTTGCCGGGAGATACTGTGGATGTATGGTATGACCGTAAACTTTATTGGCTGACAGATGTTCCGTTGGCGAATAAGGTGACTTTTGAGATTCCCGCCGATAGTAATTTCAAAGCAAAGGATGCTTTCCTGTGGTCGGCTGATTATATATTCCTTTCGGAAGGAGAACGGAGAGCCACTATGGGGTTCAATATTTTGTTTGATAATGATTCTGTGGTGGGACGTGTGAAGGATATCACGTGTTCTGGTGTGCAGACCTTGTATATAAAGCCTGATTCTGCTTTTGCCATCAAGAGTGTGAGCGGATTTATTTACTATATGGATAGTGATTCGTCAACGAATAAGCCGGGACTGATTATCAATAATATTACTTTGACCCGTTATCATGAACCGGTAGATACAATGACAGTTGCCGGAAAAGATAGTTTGGCTGTGGAACAGCGTGTTGGAACTGATTCGGTGGTAACAGAGAAGAAAAGCAGATTCGATTCAATCGGTGGATATCAGGAAAAATGTTCCCGCCCGTATGAATCCACGTGAAATGAAGGAGAATAATGCGGCAGATCATTCTCACCAGATCGTCCTCAGAGAATCAAGCGCAGAAATTAATTATCTTTTGTGGGTATGAGACGTTTTGCTTGTCATTATCTTTATGTTTCGGCGGATGGCTGTTATTCTAAATATGTAGTGGAGTTGGAAGACAGCGGTAGAGTGCGTGCATATTTCCCATTGAAGGAGGAGCTTAGTGCGACACAATGGATAGGCGGAGTGATTATTATTTCTCCGATGTATGAGTTGGATATTTGTTCCGGAGAGAAGTTTGCTGATTTCCTGCACCGTGCCATGCTGGAAACAGAACTTGAGCAACCTGTATATGCATGGCATATAGCTGATTTTGATTTGCCGGGAAAGGAGTTTACAGCAGGGAAGCAGACTGGTACGCTTATAATGTATGCTTTGGCTAGAGCTGTAGTATTTCTCATTCAGAAATTATTGGATATGCCGATGGAAATATGAATTTTAAGGCAATAAACGTCTTCTGAACTCCGAGCAAACCACTGCTGTGGCAATTGCCACATTCAATGATTCGGAGGTTTCCCGTTCTTGAGGATAATTGGGAATGTATAACTTCTTGTTTATCAGCTTCTCTACTTCAGGACTTACTCCTTTTCCTTCGTTTCCCATGACAATCAATCCATGAGCCGATAGGGATTCTGCATAAATAATGTTCCCGCTTAAAAAAGTGCCGTATACAGGAATATCGGCCAGGCTTTCAATAAGCTGTGGTAAAGAACAGTAATGAACTTTTACTCTAGCCAATGCCCCCATGGTTGCCTGTACGGTTTTGGGATTATACACATCTGCTGTCCCTGTCGAGCAGAAGATATGTTCAATGCCAAACCAGTCTGCCAAGCGGATAATGGTTCCCAGATTCCCTGGGTCTTGTACATCGTCCAGCGCCAGGCATAGAGAACTTTTAATAACTTCCGGATTTAAATCATAAGAAGGTTGTACAAAAAAAACGGCCAATACCTCTTGGGGCGTCTTTTGAAGACTGGCACGTGACAACTCTTCTTGTGTTACTTCAATAATTTCGTTGGCCGTGGCAGAGTGGTTCATTCTCAGCCAATTGGAAGTGGCAATCAGTAACTTGCAGGGGAAGTAGCCTAATAAATCGCCTACCAATTTATGTCCTTCGGCCACAAAAACTTGTTCTTCTTTGCGTTTTTTTTTCAGTTCCAACGAACGGATATATTTTATTTTGTTTTTGCTCAGCATGATAATTTCTATTTAATAACAAATATTTGGAGCAAAGCTAAGAAGATATTTTCAATTAATATCTATCTTTGTAGATAAATTTGCGAAGGTTACGGATTTGTATGAAGAAAAGCGCACGCCCATATATATGCACATTTATTATAGCACTATGCACCTCGTGTTCGGTCAGTAAATTTATTCCTGAGGATAAATATTTATTGGATGAGGTCAGGATTGTATCTGAGACGAAAGAGGTGAAGCCGTCACTATTCAATTCATATATTCGTCAGAATCCTAATGCCAAATGGTTTAATTTGGTTAAGATACCTATGCGCACTTATTGCGTCTCAGGCGTGGACTCCACTAAATGGATTAATCGTTTTTTAGGAAGATTGGTGATGCTCCGGTAATCTATGATGAATCTGTTGCCCTGAAATCCCAGGAGGAAATAGAGAAAGCAGTACGTAATATGGGGTATATGGGGGCTACTGTGCACCTGGATAAAAAACGAGGAAGAACAAATTGAAATTGGCTTACCGTATTCATGCCGGGCATCCTTATAAGGTACGTCATGTGGTGTATGATATAGATGATTTGGTTATCAGTAACTACATGCGGCAGGATTCTGCCCCAAGTTTGTTGGCGCCCGGTATGTTGTTTGATGTGAATGTGCTGGATACTGAACGGCAGCGGATTACCAAATTATTGCAAAATAAGGGGTATTATAAGTTCAACAAGGATTTTTTGGTCTATCAGGCGGATACGGCTAGAAATACCTATTTGGTGGACTTGACTTTAAGATTACTTCCTTATCAGCGTAGAAAAGAAGATTTGCCGCAGAAGCATAGACAATACAAGGTGGGAGAAGTGAACTTTCTGGCGGATGATGAAATCATGTCGGTACAGGAAGGTACTTTGGAAGAATTTGACTCTTTGCGATACAAAGGATATAGTATGTATTACAAGGGAAAGGCTTTTCTCCGTCCGCAAGTGTTGGTTGATTTCAATCGTATCCGTCCGGGAGAACTGTATAGTGAACAGGATGTGCAAAACACCTATTCCAATCTGGGGCGTTTGCGTGCCTTGAAATACTCTAATATTCGTTTTCGTGAAGTGAATGGAGAAAATGGTACGCAGCTGGACGCGTACGTATTTTTGGCAAAGAACAAAAATAAATCCATGGCGTTTGAAGTAGAAGGAACAAATTCGGCTGGTGACTTGGGAGCGGCTGCCTCGGTTTCTTTTCAGCACCGCAATGTATTCAAAGGTTCCGAAACCTTTATGATGAAAGTACGTGGCGCTTATGAGGCCATTACGCGATTGGGGGTGGCTTCACAGGATTATGTGAATGATAATTACATGGAGTATGGGATAGAAAGCAGCTTGAATTTCCCTCAGTTCATGTTTCCTTTTCTATCATCGAATTTTAAAAAAGAAAATTAGAGCTACTTCAGAGGTCGGCTTAAAGTTCACATCGCAAGTTCGTCCGGAATTTTCGCGTACACTGGCTTCTGCTTCATGGAGTTATAAATGGACTGACAGGAAACGTATGCAACACCGTTTGGATTTGGTAGATGTCAATTATGTATATATGCCTAGAAAGTCATCGGCTTTTCAGGAATATTTGGACAGCATGAGTCTGAGGAATTCAGCTTTGAAAGCCAGTTATGAAAATCAGCTTGTTGTGCGTACAGGGTACAGCTTTACCTATAACAGTGCAGGAAACGCCATGATGCGTACACCTACTAAAAATTCCTATTCTATTCGTGCCAATATTGAAGAGGCTGGTAATTTACTGTATGCTGCTTCCAAATTGGTTCACCCTAATCCGAAAGATGGAGAAGAAGATTATGTGCTGGCAAATATTCCTTTTGCTCAATATGTGAAAGCAGATTTTGATTTTGCAAAGAATTTCATGATAGATCCGCGTAACTCATTTGTGTTTCATATAGGAGTGGGGGTGGGGCCTATCCGTATGGTAACTCCAAAATGCTTCCTTTTGAAAAGAGATATTTTTCCGGTGGCGCGAACAGTGTACGTGGGTGGTCTGTGCGTTCTTTAGGATCCTGGTGTTTATAAAGGTAGTGAGGATGGGAGAATGGACTTTATCAACCAGGCTGGTGATATTAAATTGGACTTGAATATAGAATATCGTACTCATTTGTTTTGGAAATTGAATGGAGCGGCTTTTGTGGATGCCGGTAATATCTGGACTATTCGTGATGACTCCGGACAGGAAGGTGGTTTGTTCAAATTTAACGAGTTTTATAAACAGATAGCTGTAGCATACGGTTTGGGAACCCGCCTTGATCTGGATTATTTGATTTTGCGTTTTGACGGTGGCATGAACGCCATAAATCCTGTGGAAACAGGTAAAAAAGCGATATCCTGTTATCCGACCACGCTTTAGCCGTGATTTTGCTTTTCACTTTGCAGTAGGTTATCCATTTTAAAGAAAATATATATAATATGATAAAAGAAAGAAAGAGAACATATACTCAAGAAGAGGTTAATGAGTTGAAAAAAATGGTTTGATTCTCAATCACTTCCTCCAACAATGCAGATAGATAAGGCTGCTTTTACTCCTAATTTAAAGGATACGGTAGATATGCTGTTTGAACAGGCCTATGTATGTTACGAAAATCCCAAAATGCAGGGATGCCTTTATTTGTTAGAGAAAATTAAGAGCAATTTGGAAAAAAAACGGGACAGGAGCGTGAGCAATTATCATTTCATATTGTTATCAAGGTATTATAATTTAATACTGGCAGTATGAAGAAGAATTTATTATTGTATGGTGTGTTTCTTTGCGCCCTCTCCATATCCTCTTGTTCCGGTGGCTCCAAGAGTAGTCACGTTATGGATAGCAGTAGCATGAGTGTGGAGAATGCGAATGAAGTGATGAAGTATTATGATACCTCATTGAAAATCTTGAAAGACTTAGTTAATGAGAATGAGATAAAAGCGGTGCTGGGCTATTTGGATCAGAAGATGCCGGTAGATTCTCTGCCTGTGGTATCACAGCCTGTGGTTTCTGTTCAAGATACAGTGTTTGTTTCTAATCCGGGAAATTACTTCAACGAGAATGACCGTCAGAATCTGAAGGAAAATTATGGCCGTTTGTTCCGGTCGATTTCTGCATTTTATGAGAACTATAAGACTTACCGGCTGTATATGCAGGATCAATCATATAAAAAGGATAATAATGCTTTGGCGGATAAAATAAGAAAAGAGGAGCTATTATTGAGTATTGCTTTATCTGAATACAAACAGGTTATTTTTGATATATTAACTCCGATGGTTGAGGGGGCTAAAATAACTCTGACTCCTATAAAGGGAGATGTTTAAAGATAAATAGAAGTATAACAGGCAGCTGGAAGGTTGCCTGTTTGGATTGTATTATGTGAATTAAATCCTTGTTGTTCTCTGCTTTGTTGTTAAGGAAGCTATTTCATTTCCAATCTTCTTGATTTTTCTCTCTTAACTATTTTCAGTCTGTTCAAGAACTATTTTTAGATATATCTTTTATACGTTCCCCTTTAGAGAAACTTGACATTCCGGTAGGAGATGCTTGCTTGTAGATTTCTATTGTTTAAGTTTATGCTATAATGATGGAAAAAGCCAAAAGGTATGTATATAGGATAAATAGAACTCAGATGGATTGCTGATATTGTTTTAATTGTCCATTTAATGGGTTGAATTTAATAAAATTGTTAATAACTTTCACATAACTTTTCTATAAATAATGTGAAGTTTAATAAGGTGTTTTTTATCTTTGTAGCAGATTAATTGTAAAAAGTGCTGTAATATTATTTGTTATGGAAAAATTCGTATGTTATAAATAGAATTAAAGAATTATGCAATAAAAAGAATGACAGAGAGATAGCTTTGGATTTCTCTTTATAATAATAGGATATTTCATGCAAAATATTTATTTTTAGGCAATGACCTTTATGTTACAGATACACTAAATGTTATTGAGTTAAAGGATTTGGAGATGGGAGTTTTGAGCAGACTTAGCGAATTATTAAAAATATAAGATAACTGATTTTCCTTGTGCAGTCATTGATGGCTGTACGCTCATTTGTATTTTAAAGCGGTGGCCCGGGAGGGGTAGCCGCTTTTGTTTGATGGGCTTATAACAAAAAGGAATAACTTTTGTTACTCCTTTCGTACACCCTCAGGGATTCGAACCCTGGACCCACTGATTAAGAGTCAGTTGCTCTACCAACTGAGCTAAGAGTGCAAAATGCAAACTATTTTTCGTACACCCTCAGGGACTCGAACCCTGGACCCATTGATTAAGAGTCAATTGCTCTACCAGCTGAGCTAAGAGTGCAAATACAAACTATTTTTCTTTTGTACACCCTCAGGGATTCGAACCCTGGACCCACTGATTAAGAGTCAGTTGCTCTACCAACTGAGCTAAGAGTGCGTTCATTTCTGATTTGCGGTTGCAAAGGTAGGCGTTTTATCTTAAACTACCAAATATTTTGCATCATTTTTTCACTTTTTCATCGAAATTTATTCGAACTCATAGATATGTGAAGGCGTACTTCGCTTTAAGGCAATGACTTGCACATCTTTGCCAACGATAATCCCTTTGTTTCGTAGTGAGAGTTCTACTGTCTTATATGCCAGTTCGGGGTGATTATTGTCTTTGCTAAGATGACAAAGCCAAATGTATTTAAGACTTTCATTGATATTCTCTGCCAAAACCTCTGCGGTTTCGCGATTACTCATATGTCCATTAGGCCCGGCAATACGTTCTTTTAAATATTGGGGATAAGGTCCCATTTTCAACATCTCTTCATCGTAATTCGCTTCCAATACCAAATAGTTTGCTTTACATATATATTCGGCGGCAGTGGGGGTGATGTGCCCCAAGTCAGTAAGGAAAGAAAATATTTTACCGTCTATATTCATGCAATAGCCAACATTGTCAGTTCCGTCGTGAGGCACTTCAAAGGCAGTAATTGCGAAATCTTCCAATTCCATTGTCTCACCTTTGTGCAGGTAGTGTACGCAGGTCGATAATTTCTCGGTCATGCAATAACTTTTGTTGATTCCTGCATGTACTTCCGGAGTGGAGTAAACAGGAATTCCAAATTTCTCTCCTAAATGCCCTACTGCTTTGATGTGGTCGGCATGATCGTGTGTTATGAATACTGCCCGGATAATATCCAGTCCGATTCCAAGTTCTTTTAATGTTTTTTTATTGTACGGATGCCAATGCCTGCATCCACCAATATGCCATATCTGTCTGTTCCGAGAAAATAGCAGTTGCCGCTACTTCCGCTTGCGAGACTTATAAATTTGATTTTCATTTTGTTGCCTCCCAATTCTAGTGAATCCCCACGTTTTTTGTGTTAAAAGAGCCGCAAATATACATAAAAAAAGGAGGAAATAAAATAGAAACAGGCTTTTTCAGAAAGATGATTTAGCGGATATTGTTTTAAAAGAATGCCTGGAATCTGGATTATGGAATACGTAGATAATAACCCTTTCCTCTGACTGTTATTAATTTATATTCTTGGAATTCTTTTAAAACTTTCCGGATTGATTTGATGTGTGCATCTATTTTTTCATTGGCATTATCATCCGTAGGCCAGAAACTCTTTTTTATTTCTTCACGACTTACGCAAGTTCCTGCTTTTTCATAAAGCATATTTAGTAAAGTGAGGTCTAATTTCTGAATGTTGCACTTTTTGTTTTTCCTATATACAACTCTTGTTTCTCCATGTCTATGTTCATAAAGGTAAGGAGTGTTTGGGTATCCTTTTCCTTTTTAAGAAAAATGAGTATGAAAATAAGAATCATCAATTGTCCGATGAGCCAAAAGAGAGTGTTGTCTATGTGTCGTAAAATGGTTTTGAAGTCATAGTTTACCCATGCTTGTACCTTGATGTTTTGGGTGATATCTACTATGTATCGGGGAGTATTGTATGCCGTTCGGGGAATTGCAGAACTTTGGTCGCTGTGTTGGGAAATGGATTTGTTATAATAAATAGTTCCGGTCCCTGCCGGTTATGCCATGATCGGATAATATTTTTCTAAAGGTTGCATTTAATTCATCGGGCTTTATGGGTTTTAGTTGGGATAGAATGTATTGGTTCAGCATACGTTTGGCGGTCTGCTCGTCCAGGCTGTCTTTAAAGGTATAGATTGTTTTTCCTTGTCTGGTTCTTATGGTGTAGCTTTTTACTTTTTGATGTAGGCTGGGAGCGATAGTATACATCTTTATATCCCAGTTTGTAGGTTCGGGATGATAATAGCTGATATAGGAAAGTCTTTCATTGTAATCTTCCGTAATGGCGGATTTGAAAGCGCTGGTCTATTTGGGTGTTTACTCGTTCGGTACTATTATGAAAAGCGATATAAACAGTATATAGAACGGTGATGGTGACTGCCATAAATAAGATAATGTGTGTTTTTGCCCTTTTCATCGTATGAATTTTGAATGCAAAAGTAAATAACGTTAAGGAAAAAACAGGTGTTTTATCTGATCTTTTTCTGAAAAAGGAGAAAATTCAGAAAGAGTTCAGATAAATATTTTGCAGAGATACAGGCTTTTTCTTCTTCTTTGCGTCAGCAAAATATTTTGCGAATCAATAAAAGCAAGAAACGTATGAGAACAAAAAGCTGTTTTATTTTTTTCTCTTGTTATTGCCGGTGTATGTGGTGAATGGCCAAGATGACAAGAGAGAGTATTTGAAAAAAGGTGTGGGATAATTTAGAGCAGATTAAGTCAGCAACGTATAAAAGTAGAGGGCGAAGTCTGGAATCCTGGTGATACAATTCCTTCCAGTATTAGAAAATATATGGTGAAAAGAGTTCGATAATCCGGCGGATTCTACGATAGGGGCAAGTTTTGTGAATTTGGGAACAGATGATGGTAAAGAGTTCCAATTCGGTTATAATGGTGAAGTACGTGTGTTGGTGAATCATGCTGTCAAGGAAATAAAAATCGATAATTTTACCACCAGGCCGTTACCTGTCAGACCGTTGTCCCCACCTTTCTTTAATTATTGCAAGAATATTGTCAGGTATGCTTTGGAAACAGAAGACAGCATAGTTACCACATTGGAAGATTGTGGGGATTATTTTCATTTTAAACTTGTCATAAACGAAAATACACAAGTGGAGTTCTTTGGTAAAGCTTATCACATGCCTCCACCTCCTTTTTATGTAGAGCCGACTTCTATTTATGAACTGTGGATTCACAAATCGAATGGTTTGCCTTATAAAAAACGGAGAGCAATGTCCCATGATATATCGGTGGAAACTTGCTGTAATGTGGAAATAAACAAAGAAACAATTGACAGGTTTTTTGATGTTTTCGATTATGTTCCGCAAGGTTATGAAACAAAAAAAATATGATTATGGCGTTCCTTCCAGGAATATGGCCGCTAATCTGACGGGTAAGAAAGCACCAGAATGGACATTGAATGATATAAAGGAGCGTCCCGTGTCATTGAGTGATTTGAAAAGTAAGGTCATCTTGGTAAATATAACAGGAATAGGTTGTGGAGCTTGCCAGGCTTCTATCCCTTTTCTGAAAGAACTGAAAAGAAAGTACCAAGAAGAAGATTTTGAATTGGTAGCCATTGAAAGTTGGAGCCGGATGCATTCACTTCAGAATTATGCAAAGAGAAAGGAATTGAATTATATGTTTTTGGATGGAGATGATAAAGTGATAGAAGATTACCGGACGGGTGGGGCGGCTCCGTACTTTTTTATTTTGGATAAAGAACGGATTATACGGAAAGTCATCCGAGGATATGGCATGGGAAAAACCGACAAGGAAATAACGGAGGCTATAGAAGAATTGCTATGACTGGAATGAGGATGGAACAAAAAGTGAAAACTTTTGCAGACACATTTGTTCCATCCTCATTTATTTATATTCAGCATTCTGACGGTTGTCAGAATTGGAAGAACTTCTTGGCATTATTATAGCAGATATCTTCCACCATCTGATTGACGCGTTCTATTTCGCAAGCAGGGATTTCGCCGTTTTCCACATCATTACCCAGCAAGTTGCACAAAGTACGACGGAAATATTCGTGACGCGGATAAGACAGGAATGAACGAGAGTCTGTCAGCATACCTACGAAGCGGCTCAACAAGCCTAACAATGACAGTGCATTCATCTGCTTTTCCATACCGTCTTTCTGATCGAGGAACCACCATCCGGAACCGAATTGAATCTTGCCTGGAATTGTACCGTCCTGGAAGTTGCCTAACATGGTAGCAATTACTTCATTGGCGCAAGGATTCAAGTTGTAAAGGATAGTTTTGGCCAGTTTTCCTTCTGTATTCAGGCGGTCAAGGAATTTTGCCATCGCTTTGGCGGTGGTAAACTCACCGATTGAATCGAAACCGGTATCAGGTCCCAGAAGTTTGAACATCTTGGTGTTGTTGTTGCGGATTGCTCCATAGTGGAACTGCTGGGTCCAGCCTTTTTCCCAATCCATTTCCCCAAATACGATCAGCATGGCTGATTTGAATTTCAGAATTTCTTCCTTGGTCAGTTCTGTACCACCATATACTTTATTAAATATAGCATTGATTTCAGCATCAGTATAGTCTTCAGCATAAAACTCTTCAATTCCGTGGTCAGACAATTTACAACCTTGTTCAGCAAAGAAGTCATGACGTTTCCGCAAAGCAGCCACCATGTCATCGAAAGAAGATATCGTGACACCGCTTACAGCAGACAATTTTTCCATATAAGCACGGAAATCAGCAGGAACTTCTACTGCCATAGCCTTGTCTGGACGCCAAGTGGGAAGCATTTTAATTTCGAATCCGCTTTCACGGGTTTTGATGATGATATTCCAATGAATCTACCGGATCATCGGTTGTACAAACGGTTTCCACATGATAACGACGCATCATGCCTCGTGCGGAGTATTCCGGTTTGGCAAGCTTTTCATTACATTCCTCATAAATTTCGCGGGCTGTTTTCGGATTCAATACTTTATTGATTCCAAATGCGGTTTTCAATTCCAAATGGGTCCAATGGTATAATGGGTTGCGGAAGGTATAAGGAACTGTTTCCGCCCATTTTTCGAATTTTTCCCAGTCTGTGGTGTCTTTACCGGTACAATAACGTTCGTCCACACCGTTGGTACGCATGGCACGCCATTTATAGTGGTCTCCACCCAACCAGATTTCTGTCAGTGACTTAAACTGATAGTCATCAGCAACCATCTGGGGAATCAGGTGGCAGTGATAATCAATAATGGGCATTTTAGCTGCATGTTCGTGATATAATTTTTGTGCTGTTTCTGTCTGAAGCAAAAAGTTTTCATCCATAAAGTTTTTCATAAGTAGTCTTTTTATATCTATATAATTGTTGTCTATTTTGACTTTCAGTAAAAACTCATTCTAAAAAAGATGTCAAAGAGCATCTCTTTAGATTTATTAACCGTTATCGAACACGAAAGTAGAAATTTTATTTGGAATAACAAAATTATTTGTATCTTTGCGGCGAAGATTTAAAGATTTTAAATGCTTGGTTCAATGATGATATATAAAAACTTAAATATATATTACCATTTGAAAGAAAGCATGAATACTATGAGTACACAATAAAATCTGATTCGTCTTCAATAAGTACAGGTATGGATAAACACATAATATAATTAAAAATATGAAAGCATTAAACAAGGAGACAGCAGCAAAGACTCAACGTCCTGAAAGAATCATTCAATTTGGTGAGGGTAACTTCCTTCGTGCGTTTGTGGATTGGATTATCTACAACATGAACGAAAAAACTGATTTCAACAGCAGTGTGGTGGTGGTTCAACCTATTGAAAAAGGTATGGTTGACATGTTGAACGCACAAGATTGTCTGTATCATGTAAACTTGCAGGGTTTGGATAAAGGACAGGTGGTAAACAGCCTGACAAAAATTGATGTGATCAGCCGTGCTTTGAATCCTTATTCTCAGAATGATGAATTTATGAAATTGGCGGAACAGCCGGAAATGCGTTTCGTTATCTCTAATACGACAGAGGCCGGTATCGCTTTTGATCCTGCCTGCAAGCTGGATGATGCCCCTGCTTCATCTTATCCGGGCAAACTGACCCAGTTGCTGTATCACCGTTATAAAACGTTCAATGGTGACAAGAGCAAAGGTTTGATAATTTTCCCTTGTGAATTGATTTTCCTGAACGGCCATAAACTGAAAGAAACCATCTATCAATATATTGAATTGTGGAACCTGGGTGAAGACTTCAAGCAATGGTTTGAGGAAGCTTGTGGTGTCTACGCTACTTTGGTAGACCGTATTGTACCGGGATTCCCCGCAAAGATATCGCTGCTATTAAAGAAAAAATTGCAGTATGATGACAATCTGGTGGTACAGGCAGAAATCTTCCATTTGTGGGTAATTGAAGCTCCGCAGGAAGTCGCTAAGGAATTCCCTGCCGACAAAGCCGGTTTGAATGTATTGTTCGTTCCGTCTGAAGCTCCTTATCACGAAAGAAAAGTTACTTTGCTGAACGGTCCTCACACAGTGCTGTCTCCGGTAGCTTATCTGTCTGGAATCAACATTGTGCGCGAGGCTTGCGAGCATGAAGTGGTAGGTAAATACATTCATAAAGTTATGTTCGATGAGTTGATGGAAACCCTGAACCTGCCGAAAGAAGAATTGAAGAAGTTTGCGGAAGATGTTTTGGAGCGTTTCAACAATCCGTTTGTTGATCACCAGGTGACTTCTATCATGCTGAATTCATTCCCTAAATATGAAACTCGCGACCTCCCGGGCTTGAAAGTTTATCTGGAACGTAAGGGTGAGTTGCCTAAAGGCTTGGTATTGGGACTGGCGGCTATCATCACTTATTATAAAGGTGGTGTTCGTGCTGACGGTGCTGAGATTGTTCCGAACGATGCTCCTGAAATCATGAATCTGCTGAAAGAACTTTGGGCTACAGGCTGCACTCAGAAAGTGGCGGAAGGCGTGTTGGCAGCAGAATCTATTTGGGGTGAGAACTTGAACAACATTCCGGGTTTGACCGCCGCAGTAAAAGCTGATCTTGACTCTATTCAAGAAAAGGGTATGCTGGAAACAGTAAAGGGTATTCTCTAATCAGATTAATTGTTAGAAATAGTTTATAAATTCCTTGAGGGAGATTTGGTTATAAAACTGAATCTCCCTATTTTTTTGTATCTATACAAGATAGATGTGGCATATGGAAAAACAAGAATTCAGACCCGGCTATCCTTTATGGATTTGGGCAGTTATTGCTATTATGTTGGTGGCGTGTACATGCCTTTTTATAGCGCATGGAAGATATGCATCTTTGCTGGTCCTGACTCCTTCCTCCTCTGTTGATAACGGGGGGTAAGGTTATTGTCTGTTTATACTATTACTCCTGATTCTTTTACCTTAGCTATAAGAGGGATGAAGCCTCGGCATGTTTTTCCTTTGCAAAACATCACAGAGATAGAAAAGGAGTACACAAAGTCTGGTAAACTCAAGTCGATTGTGATCCGTTACCGGAAAGAAGGAATGTACCACAATTTTTTAGTTATCAAGAAAGATGATGTAAATATTGAAGGTATTCTGAACGCTATTTTGAACTATTGTCCTTCCGTGTCTGTTCGTTAAAGATGATCATTAAGGAAAAATAAGGAAATACTCTTCTTTTCAGTTCCGCCTGATGGGAAGAATGATATTCTTCGGCTGTCGATATATTTTCAAAATAATGATAACTGTATTGGGGGTGGGACTCCATGTAATCCTGTACTATATCCGCACATTGAGATAATTTCATGATAACCGGCACATGATGATGGCTAAGATACATGTCCAGTTCATCCGAAGTAATATTGCCCGGAATAATGACCAGTCTTTCTTTTTGGCTGATGAGATGTAGTTTTGCGGCAGCTTCCGCAGCGATGAATGAAGGAATACCGGGAAGTTGCTCTACGGGGATTCCATTTTCTTCGAGGAGATCCAGTACATAGTGAACGGAGGCGTAAATTCCCGCATCGCCTTCTACTGCTACCGCCAACCGTTTTCCTGCTTTTTGTTCCAGCCTCATTTTTTCGAAAAGTTGCCGATAGACTTTGATTGCTTTTTGTCCTGTCTTTGCTCATCGGGGAGTGAGAATAGGTGTATATCTCCTTTGATGCCTAGCTTATGTAACAGGGTGGCGGCACGTGACAAGATTTTGTCTGGTTCCCGAACCGTTGATGGACAATATATTATGTCGGCTTTGCTGTAAAGCATGCAATGATTTCAATGTAATCAGTTCGGCATCACCGGGTCCCTAAAGAAACAAAATAGATCGGACGACTCATCTTTTGTAGGTATTTACAGTTTTTAAGCACGCAAAAGTGCTGAAAAATTCCGTATAAAGCAAGAGAATTGATTACCTTTGTTGGCTGAAAAACAGAAAAGAACATGAAAAAAAACTAATATTGGCTTCGGGGCTCTTGTTATTATTGACTGTTACAGCCTGCCAAAGTAAGCACAAACAGGGTTCCGGGAATTTGGAACATAAGACATTGACAGATTCTTCTATTGTGAAGATTATTCCGGAATATGCCCAAGGGTTTAAAAATAACTTATACGGATCAGGCTTGTCTGCTTGACATTCAGGACCCTCAGAATAAAGAAAGTCAGTCTTTTCATTATGCTTTGGTGCCAAGAGGTGTGGAAGCGGAAAACATACCTGCGGATTATACGGTTATTGAAACTCCCATACGAAGCGTTATCTGCATGACTTCCCTGCAACTTTCCAATTTTATCAAGTTGGAAGAGCTGGATACAGTGGTGGGTATCACCAGTACACGCCATTTGTTTAACAAGAAAATAAATGATCGTTTGAAAGATGGAAGCATTCATAAGATAGGTATTGAAGGGAATTTCGATAATGAGGTGATTATGAGTGTAAACCCGGATTTGATTTTGATCTCTCCTTTTAAACGAGGGGGATACGATGCTTTGAAAGAGGTAGGCATTCCTTTGATGCCGCATTTGGGATATAAGGAAATGACTCCTTTGGGACAGGCTGAATGGATAAAGTTTGTGGGCTTGTTATTGGGAAAAGAAGATAAAGCTAATGAGCAGTTTGCCGCTATTAAGAAAAGATATAACGAGCTGAAGGAACTGACCGGCCGGGTGACAAAACGCCCGGTAGTATTCAGTGGGGAATTGCGGGGCGGCAATTGGTATGCTGTAGGAGGGAGGAGTTTTCTCGCACAATTGTTTAAAGATGCCGGTGCCGATTATTTTTTGAAAGACGATGAACAGTCTGGAGGAGTCACCCTCGATTTTGAAACAGTCTACAGCCAAGCGGCAGGTGCCGATTATTGGCGTATTGTGAATAGCTATCAAGGAGAATTTTCTTATAACACGTTGAAAGAGGAAGATGCCCGTTATGTTGATTTTAAAGCATACAAAGAGAAAGGGGTGATTTATTGTAACATGCGTGAAAAACCTTTTTATGAGAGTATGCCTACAGAACCGGAAGTTGTTTTGGCAGATTTGATTCAAATCTTTCATCCGCAGCTTTTGTCCGGCCACCAACCGGGATATTATGAATTGCTTAAATAGAAAAATAGTATATGAAACGACCTGTTGCATTTTATATGCTGTTAATTATGGCTTCTATTTTTCTGTTTTTCTTCCTGAATCTGGTATTAGGTTCTGTTTCCATACCGCTTCGTGCTGTGTGGAATATCCTTTGGGGAACAGGGAATGAGTCTGTTATATGGCAAAATATTATTTGGAAATCACGGGTACCACAGGCGCTTACCGCATTGGCGGCGGGGGCGGGGCTCTCTGTCAGCGGTTTACAGATGCAGACTGTTTTCCGCAATCCTTTGGCCGGTCCGTCGGTACTGGGCATCAGTTCGGGAGCCAGTATGGGAGTTGCTTTTGTGGTGCTTCTTTCGGGTAGTTTGGGTGGCGTTGCTTTGAGCAAGCTAGGCTTTATGGGGGAAATAGCCCTTACCATAGCAGCTATTGCAGGTTCACTTTCCATTATGGCACTTATTGTTTTCGTTTCCCAAAAAGTAAGGGGCAATGTTACTTTGCTGATTATCGGTGTGATGATTGGTTATATAGCCAATGCGGTGATCGGTGTGCTGAAATTTTTCAGTGTGGAGGAGGATATTCGTGCATATGTCATTTGGGGGCTGGGAAGTTTTGCCCGTGTATCGGGAGATCAGATGACTTTATTTATATGTATCATGGTGGTATTGTTGCCACTTTCCTTCCTGCTTGTCAAAACATTGAATCTTTTGCTGCTGGGAGATGCATACGCACGGAATCTCGGATTGAATATAAAACGTGCCCGTCTGCTTGTCATTACTTGTTCGGGAGTATTGGTAGCTATTGTTACCGCATATTGCGGTCCGATTATTTTTCTGGGGCTGGCCGTTCCGCATCTTTGCAGGGGAATGTTCCGCACATCCGATCATCGTATTCTGATGCCTGCTTCTTTACTGGCAGGTGCGTCATTGGCATTGGTATGTAATCTGATTGCCCGTATGCCCGGTTTCGAAGGTGCATTGCCGGTAAATTCGGTGACGGCTTTGGTAGGCGCTCCGGTAGTGATGTCGGTTTTATTCAATAAACGTCGCAATGAAATGAATGAGTAATGATGAATCAAGAAACTATACATATTCGGAAACTGACTACCGGTTATCCCGGTAAGGGGGGGACTCAAGATTGTAGCGAAGGACATTGATGCTACTATCCGCAGTGGGGAACTGACTTGTCTTTTTTGGGTGCGAATGGAGTAGGGAAATCTACTTTATTGCGTACTTTGTCTGCCTTTCAGCCGGCTGTAGGAGGAGAGATAGAAATAATGGGAAAGAAACTGACGGATTACACCGATAAACAGTTGGCGACAGTTATCGGAGTGGTATTGACCGAAAAATGCAGCCTGCGGAACATGACCGTAGAAGAACTGGTGGGTATGGGGCGCAGTCCTTATACCGGTTTCTGGGGAAATTTAAGCAAGGAGGACAAGAAAACAGTAAACGATGCCATTGCGTTGGTAAGGATTGAGGATTTGAAATACCGGATGGTACATACTTTGAGTGACGGTGAGCGTCAGAAAGTAATGATCGCAAAGGCGTTGGCACGGGAAACCCCGGTGATTTTTCTGGATGAGCCGACTGCTTTTCTTGATTTCCCCAGTAAAGTGGAGATTATGCAATTGCTTCATCATTTGTCACGTTCTACCAACAAGACGATTTTTCTTTCCACCCATGATTTAGAGTTAGCTTTGCAGATTGCTGATAAGATTTGGCTGATGGATAAAGCCAATGGAGTGACTATAGGAACTCCTGAAGATCTTTCCATAGACGGATGCCTGAGTAATTTTTTCTCTCGTAAGGGTATTGTTTTTGATATGGAAACCGGACTGTTCCGCATTGACAATGAGTTTGAAAAAGAAGTCCGTCTGGTGGGACATGGGAATAAGTATGCGATGGTACGGAAAGCCTTTGCAGCGGAATGGTATTCTGGCAAGCCGGCGTGTTGAGTCCGATTTTTATATTGAAACGGGAGATATGACTACCAGTGGATATATTATCCACCCGGTAGCCGGGAGGACGATAAAGGTAGATACCATAGAGGAATTGTTAGAACAGGTCACTGCTATATTGGCTTCCGTTTAGCAGCAGCGTCTAAATAATCAGTTATTGTATCCTGAAAGGAATATTCCCTTCTTCATCAATCAAGAGGATTGTCAATTTTCCTTCGGGCAACAAGGGGACGCAATGTGCAAAACAATGTTCCAACAAACACGGAAAGAACTTTCCGCCGTCTTCTTCAGACAGCAAGGTCCATAATTCACGGGCTAATGTCAACCTTTCTATCATGCTTTCAACATCCGGAGAGCATCCGGCTTCCATTGCCACTTGTTTTAGGAATTCTTTATTCATCACTACTTTCTTACTATGTGTGTCCAGATTTCCTTCGGCCAGTTTCACCGCTTTGCCTATCATAATGCCTAAAGTAACCAATGGAACCTTAAGCTTGGCAGCTATCTTGAGTGTCTCCCCTATAAAATTTCCATAATGTACAAAAGCCTGAGCAGGTAATCCCGGATACTCCTTCTTCACAAAACGTTCGCTTTTTGCTCCCGAATTAATGATGAGTCTGGATGAGCCCACAGCCACACAAACCTCCACTTCCCTGCGGATAGCCTCGACAAAAGCTTCTGAAGAAAAAGGACGGACAATGCCCGAAGTTCCAATTATGGAAATGCCATCCACAATTCCTAGTTTAGGATTGAAAGTACGTTGTGCCAACTCTTTTCCTCCGGGAACGGAAATGGTAACATCCAGCCCTTTGTCATAAAGCGCCGATAATTCTTTCATTATCATTTGTCGGGGGATGCGATTGATGGCGGGTTCCCCGATTTCCAATCCCAGCCCCGGAAGGGTGACTCGTCCTACTCCTTCACCTTGCAGGAAACGGATGTCCGGGTGATTGCTAAAACTTACCGTTACCACAATGGATGCGCCGTGAGTGACATCCGGATCATCTCCCGCATCTTTAACAACGGTGCAGGTGGCACTGTTCTTTTCTATCTCTGTATGGGCTACCGGTAAGGTCATTTCCTCGTCATCGGGAAGGCGGAAGGATATCATTTTCTGTTCTTCCCCTAAAATCAGAGCCGTCAATGCTGCTTTTGCAGCTGCAGTAGCGCAGGCCCCCTGTGGTGTAGCCGCTTCTCAACGGGTAAAAAGCAGGGATGTTCTTTTCTATCTGTTTTCTCAATCCATATTCACCGGTAACGATCATGAAATGCCTGGGAAGGGGAGGGCGTTTTATAGCAAAGACCGGGATTTTTGCAGCCTGTGCCGCTTTCACTTTCTCCGAAAATCCTCCGGATTCTCCGCTTTCCTTGGTCAGAATGGCCTGTGGATGTAGTGTTTCTAATAAAAGAGCTTCGGATTCTCCGGCATGATAGAATACCAGATTTTCTTTCGGGAAGCCTTGTTCTTGGGCTAATGTGATGGAAGTTTCCCGTTCCAGTACGCGGAACCAACAGGTATGTTTCTCCCAATAAGGGCGTAACTTCCCGATGGTCTGTACTCCGGTCAGTGCCAGCAGACGATCGGTTCCTGCTTTCTCTAACCGGTAAATGGCATCTGTATAGTCTTCACACCAGATGATGTTTTCGGTGCGTGGAGGATACTTCCTTTCAAAACGTATGACAGGAAGATGTAGTGTCCGGCTTGTTTCATCCACAGTCCGGTGGAGTTGGGAGGCAAACGGGTGGGCAGCATCCACCAATAAACGGATGTCATTTTGGCGGCAGAAACTTTCCATTTTCTCCGTGTCCATTCCTCCGGTGATACGGATGCCGTGCTTGCATTGTATCTCCTGCCATTCTCCTTTGGTAGAGTAGAAGTAGGGCTTTCCGGCTTCATCGGCAACTTTCACGGCGGTGCGTCCTTCGGTGGTTCCTCCTAAAATCAGTATCATAGGCTGGATGTGAATGATTCTTTTTTTACTTTCTGAACAAGTGTTTGAACTCGTGCGCATAGAGCCGGGACAGACCTTTCCGGTTGTCTATTGCTTCGCCTACTACCAATAAGGTAGTCAGCGTCAGGTTATTGTCACGTACTATCTTAGCCAAATCCTTCAACTCTCCGCGATAAATCTTTTTCTTCTTTCCAAGTCAGCTTATAACAGGCGGCAACCGGAGTTTCGGGAGGGTATGCCTGCATCAGCTCTTCCTGTACCTGTTCCACAATGCCCGCACTTAAATAAATGCACATTGTACTTTGTGATTGCGCCAATTTATGTAATTGTTCTTTTTTCGGGCATCGGAGTACGGCCTTCCCCACGGGTGAGGATTATGCTTTGTACTTTTTCGGGGATGGTGAACTGTGACCTCAATGCTGCCGCAGCCGCCTGGAACGAGGAGATCCCCGGAGTGATATGATAACTCATCTTGTAGCGGTCGAAGAAAGCCATTTGTTCCTGGATGGCTCCATAGATGCAAGGATCGCCCGTGTGCAAACGAACGACAAACAATCCTTTATCATAAAACTCTTTCATCAACGCGAACTGTTCCTCCAAATCCATACCGGCGGAACTGCGTACGGTCGCTCCTTCTTTAGCATAAAAGGTCAGTTCGCGGGGAACAAGACTTCCGGCATACAGAACAAGATCCGCTTTCTCCAACATTCGTTTTCCGCGTACCGAAATCAGTTCGGGATCACCGGGACCTGCACCCACGATCTCTATATGTCCGCCACGCATGGCTGTCGCACTGACGGCTATGGCAAAAGTGAAGTGGTTTCCTTCTGTCAGCATGCCCTTTTGCTTTTCCAATACAAGTGTTCCTTCACCGCTGCTTTTCAAGGCTGTGCTTTCGGCCACTCCATAGACGCCTGTCACTTCGAATGCCTTTTTCAGACGGATGGGGGAACTGTGATATCTTTCAGTTCTTCCGCAGGATAAATATGGGTTTCCGTATCGGCCCATCGCCGGTGGAGGATTTCCAGCAGAGGCTCGTCTTTTTTCAGTTCGATGGTATTGAGGGAGGCGAGAGAGAACGGACACAAACCTTGTCTGTGCATCACGGCTTCTATGTATTCCGCAATGCCCGAAGGATCGCATTGTTTCCGGCAACCTATTCCCAAGTGGAGGACGGCGGGATGGAAACAGAGCATGGGAATCTCCGCACTATATATATAAGGTGTAACAGCAATAATCAACTTGAATTCCGATTGGGGCATGTCTTCGAAATGATAGAACACTTTTACGTGTGCGGGAAGCGTGCGTTCCAGATACTCCGTACCTTTATCCTTTATATCGAGCAGCAGCGCCGTTGGTTCCCGGTTGACAAAAAGTGTGACCAGTCTGTTCATTTCTGTATGAGGAACAGTTATTTTCCAGCCATATTTTCCAGCCAGCGTGTCCAGCGCCCATAACCCGGCATTGTCACTTTGGGTGGTAATCACAGCTTCTCCTCCTGTAATGGCGGCAATATGGCGGGTCAGTTCATTGGCTCCCCCCACATGCCCGGAAAGTACTGAAATGACAAAGCGCCCCGTACTGTCCACACAGACCACTGCCGGATCTTTATATTTGTTTTTTATGCATCCTGCAATGCTGCGTACACAGATTCCCATGGCACCGATAAAGATGATGCTGTCGAAGTCATTGAAATGCTCCTCTATGAACCGATGGCAGGATGTGATGGAAATACAGCCTTCGCATTCGTTTTTGGTATAAATAAGGGTATCCGGCAACTCTCTTTGTAGTGTTTTTGCCAACGGCAGGCTGGCTTCTGATATCAGTATGATTGCTTTCATTTGTTATCTGTTTTAAATCATTTATTCCGCTCTCATTATCTCTATCGGATTAAAGGCATCCACAGCAATACGGGTACACTGTGTTACCTTCTTGTTGATTTGCGTTATACCTTTTGTGAACAGGGCCTTGCTCTCTTCCGAAACCGAATTGAATACAATGACTCCGTCAGGCAACAGCACTTCTTTGATTTTTTGTAGAATCTCTATCATTTTTCCTCCATGACCACCTATAAATACGGCATCGGGGGCGGGAAGCCCGCCGAGTTCCGTTTCCAGAAAATCACCCATGACGGTTGTAATGCCGGGCGTGCCGAATTTACGACTGTTGCGTTCCATTAACTCTTTACCTTCCGGACGCTGTTCGAATGCTGTCACTTTCAGTTCCGGAAATTGGAGCTTGGCTTCTATGGAAACAGAGCCGGTGCAGAAACCGATGTCCCAGAATGATTTCTTTTCCCTTAATGTCAGCATATTGAGAGTAAGCAAGCGGACAGGCATTTTGGTAATCATTTTGTTGCGTCCGTTCAACAAATGAAATTCACTTTCGGGAATTCCGAACGGACGGGGATGCACCTTGCTTCTTTGCAGTATCAGGCAATTGGGAAAGCGGAAAGCAGATTGGGAGGCTTCCTCTAAAGAGAATGTACGTACAGATTCTTCCTCGCCATTGCCTAATGCTTCCCCCACGGTCATGCGGTAGTTGTCATATCCATACTCCAGCATCCGGGCGGCAATGGTGGCAGGTGTCTTTTCCCGGTCGGTCAACACGCCTATCAGTTTATCTCCTTTGATTAAAGCAGAGTCGAATGCATCCCAAGGACGTCCGGTCAGCGACAAGGTCTGCATTTCCTGATAGGGGAGCAATATACGGTGTGCCAGCATTTGCAGCGAGTTGAAGGTGGGGAATAAGATAATCTTTGCCGACGGGAGTTTTCTCATGACGGTATTGGCGAAGCCGAAAAACAACGGGTCGCCCGAAGCGAAAACGATTATTTCGGGATGTTCCTCGTAACGGGAGAATACCGCATCCAGCGGGACGGTGATGTCTATCCATACGGCATCTTCCGGCAAATAAGCGTGTACCAGTTCGTGATGACGTTTTCCTCCCGAGAAGACTTTCCCTTGAGAAACCAAGTTCCGGATTTCAGGAGAAAGAAATTGATTCCGGTCATCGCTTATACCTATTATATAGAATGTTTGCATGGACTTATACATCTCTTCCCGGTTTCAGTTGTTCCGCATCATCAAAAAGTAAGGATGGCATTTACCAGAGTCGCTGCCAGATTGCTTCCCCCTTTGCGTCCTTCTACTATCAGTTTGGGGATGTGGCTGAAAGGTTTCACCATGTGTTTGCTTTCGCAAACGTGCACAAAGCCCACCGGAGCAGCGATGATGCCGCATGGATGCGCTTTTTCTTTCCGTATCAGGTCACACAGTTCCATCAATGCTGTAGGGGCATTACCGAATACATATAAAGCTTCCGGATGTTCCTCTGCTGCCATACCGTATACCGGCCTGTGTACGGGTGATTCCTTTTTTTCTTTTGCCAATGCTGCCGCGCGTTCGTCACCCAGATAGCATTTCACCCCGATGCCCATCCGTTCCAAAGCACCTTTACGGATGCCCGCGGCAGCCATCGTCACATCCGTAATAATTGTACGTACTTTTCCTTCATTCAATATTTTATACAGACATTCTACGGCAAGAGGATCTATATGCAATATGTTTTCCATCTCGAAATCGGCTGTGGTATGGATGGCATGCAGTAACGCCCATTTGTGATCCGAAGGAATATTTTTATTTTTCAATTCTTTCTCAATAGTACGGAAACTGTTTATCATAATCTCCTGACCGATTCCTGTCGCATCGGTGGTCTTTTCCCGGTAATAACCACGCGGAGTGATTAATTTCCCTTCCTGATAATAAGATTGGGAGTTGCCAATCAATACCACTGTAAACATATCCACCTGTTCGGGATCGAATTCTTGCAAAGTGGTGATTGTCACAGTTTCTTCCTTACGTCCGGCCTGACGCACAAAGCCTACCGGGGTTTCGGCTTCACGCTCTTTCAGAAAAATTTCTTTTAATCTGTAGAGTTGCCAATACCGCCCTTCGCTTTTGGGATTATAGATCGCCGTTACAAAATCTGCCGTTGCGGCTGCATGGATGCGTTTTTCAATCCGGTCCCATGGCGTCATGAGGTCGGAGAGAGAAATCACACAGAAATCGTGACCGATGGGTGCTCCTAACAGGGAAGCCGCTTTCTGAAAAGCACTGATACCCGGCAATACTTCTATTTCCACCCGGCTGCCACGCTCGCGTTTCATTTCGTAAACCAGCGGAGCCATGCCATAAATTCCGGCATCTCCCGAGCTGATAACGCATACAGTCTTTCCTTGTTCCGCCAGCTCGAAAGCCTGTTCGGCACGTGCTTTTTCACGTTTCATTCCGGTGTCTATACATTCGGTGCCCGGTTCCAGGTAGGGCTCGATAAACTGGAAATAGTATTTATAGCCGATTACTACATCGCTGTTCTTGACTGCTTGTATTACAGCGGGGGTTATATCTTCGGGTGAGCCGGGACCAATGCCGGCTACGATTAATTGGGCCTTTTTCATTTTTTATTATATAATTATTCCTCTCCGGAAATCTAATTTAAAAGTTTCCTTCAGTGCTTTCAGTCAATATAATCCTCTGAATGACAATACGCTGTCCTGACAGTAGTTCCTTCATCTTGCTTTCAGGCTTTTACATAGACGGACTGAAAGTGGTAGCTGGCATGAGGAGCCAAACTTAACCGTACAAAGTTACTTATTTGAACGGGAGAAACAAGCCTTTTCTTTCTATAATTATAGAAATCTTTTTTTATCAGGCTTAATAATGAATAAGGCATCATTCAGAATGTGCCGTAATCGGGAAGCCGGCAAAGCAGAGGATATTGCCGGTGAAAATTTAAACAGGAACTAAAAATAATAGAGATTTGCTGATAGATAAGTTTGAAGAAATGTTGGCGGAATCATTGGGGGGCACTATGGGGATGGTTAAGCCTTTTTATTCCTGCACTTAAGCCTTTTTGAACGTATGATTTCTATCTCCATAGGCTTTGGAGTTAACTCCAAAGCTTATGGAGATAACTCCAAAGGCTATGGATTTAACTCCGCAAGCTTGGGAGATAGAAATCATACGTTCAAAAAGGCTTAGTCACAAAGATGTGAGAGCTTAGGAATCGGTTTGCCGGAGTTTGTCCTGTATGGAAAAAACTGCCTCCGCTGTTTGTATCATATCGGATTCCGTTATTTTAAGGCCTTGCCATCCGAGAAAGCATTACCCACTTTTTCTCCTACTTTCAGATAATCATTATTGAACGGGTCGAAGATGACGGGAATAACTTTGGAGGCATCCACTTTTCCATTCTGATCCAGTACACGTTCATCTACACTTACATTGACTATTTCGCCGCGCAGGATACAGGTTTCGGGATTGTAATCCTTCAGCTTGCATTCCACAGCTACGGATAATTCATCAATCAGCGGGGCATCCACAAATTCCGACCGGGTGGCATGGAATCCCGCACGGGCGAATTTGTCCGGAACCTTGTTGCCCGAAACAATGCCTACATAATCGCAAGCGATGATTTGCCCGGCTTCTGCCATGCTCACTGTGAATGCTTTGCGTTTCAGAATGTTGGCCGTTGTCTTGTGACCTTCGCTGATACAAATACTGATTTCATTCATTTCACTGATACCGCCCCAAGCCGCATTCATGGCATTGGGAAGACCGTTTTCATCGTATGCGGCGATGATAAATACCGGTTGCGGATAGGTAAAAGGTTTTGCTCCTAAATTCTTTCTCATACTATTTATTTTTTAGTCCATTGTTTAATCTCTTCTTTGGTAGCACCGTTCATCAGCCTGCCTTTCTGCCAGTTCAGGCTGGGGTAGGCTTTCTTTAATTCTTGTTCGGCGTTAGAAATGCGGCTTCCACCCGAGGTAAAAGCGAATGGAATGAGGATATTGCCTGTGAAATCACCTTTTTCTATAAAACTGTTGATGATTCTTGGAGCCAGGTTCCACCAAATGGGGAAACCGATATAGATGGTATCATAGGCTGCCAAGTTTTTGGGCTGGGAACGCAATGCGGGACGTGACAGGGCGTCTGCCATTTCCACACTGCTGCGCGAGGATTTGTCGTGCCAGTCCAGGTCGGCGGAGGTATATTTCTTTGCAGGTTGTATTTTCGTAGAGGGCTCCGCCTGTCACCTCCGCTACCTGTTTGGCGGCTTTCTCTGTTGTACCTGTTGCCGAGAAGTAAGCTACTAATGTTCTGTTGCTCTGTTTCTGTGCGTTTACGGTAATACACAGTATCATGATTACCGTCATAAATAATCCGAGTCTTTTCATACGATTTATGTTATTTGGTTCAAATATACGTTTTAATATTTTATGATGTTGCAAATTTAGGTATATTTGCTTGGGTTCTTTGTAGATAAATTACGGGTATCCTGACCTTAATTACAGATTCTGCCATATATAATATATGGATCAGCATATCAAACTGATTATCAAAGAAGAAATCAGCCTATTACTAACGGCAGGTAACAAAATAGTAACAAAAAACGAAGAAATTCGCTTGGTGGCGGGTTTCTTATGTAAAGGTAATAAAAGGCGATTACCTGTCCGAAAAAAGAAATAAGGCTTTTGCTTTACAATAGCTTTCTCAAATCCTCAATATCCGGCAAAAGCGTTACGAAGCCGTTCCGGCATGTCTTTAGATGCATGGTAAGTAGCAACCCCCATCGGCTTGTTATAATCACGAACGGCAAACTCTACAAAGGTTTGATTCATTTCCCTGCAAAGGATTATTCCGATAGAAGGGTTTTCATGCGGCTTCCGGATATATGTGTCTAAAGCAGATAGATAAGTATTCAGTTGTCCCAAATAAGATGTGCGGAATTTTCCGGATTTCAGTTCATATGTTGCGTAGCCATTTATGTTGGCTTCTAACTCTAATCCTTTGTATATAAACAATCTCTTCATTTTCTACACAACATAAATTTCTACGCAAAGTTGGCATAATATCACAGACTATCCAAAAAATCCATTAGTTTTTTATCGTCCTTCCAATGGCTTTTCACTTTATACTTCTTCTCTATTTCACAATTTGACAACGCTTTCGCCTTCATTTCCATATTAACTTCAGCATAAATATTGGTCGTATTAATGGATACATGTCCAAGCCAAGCTCTGATAGTATTGATATCAACACCTGATTGGAGTAGATGGGTTGCGGTTGTATGTCTGATTGTATGCGGACTGACGCGTTTCTTTTTAATTGTAGGCATCTTATCTTCTATCTTTTTCTGCATAACGGGTTACCATCTCATAGATGCCAAAGCGGGTTATTGGTTGTCCAACTCGGTTTAAAAAGACATGGTCATCCTCTGTTCTGTTTTTGATAATGGAAGATAGTGCCTCACGGGTATGTTGCCATAATGGACATCTTCTTGTTTTATTTCCCTTGCCCGTTATAGTCACTACAGCCAAGCCCTTTTTTTTCTTGGGTAGGGATAAATCCCTTATCAATAAAGTAGCAGCTTCTTCTGCCCGCGCTCCCGTATTATACAAAAAAAAAAGTAAGAGGGCATAATCTCTCCACCCTTGGCTTGTACTTTTTATCTGGTGCGTCCAGTAGTGCATTCATTTCCTCTTTTTCAAGGTACGTTATCAAAGTCCTCCTGGTCTTCTTGACAGGTATGTTTCTTATATTTCGACTCCATTCTATATGCTCCGGACTGTTGGCGGATACATACTTTGCAAGAGAACAAAAAGCAGCCAGTCTGATATTTCTGGTCTTGATTGAACATGACCTGTCTTTTTTCAAGACTTTCCAGGAAGTCGGCAACCCTGGTATCTGTAATATCAGTAAGGAGTATCTTGTCCACTTCTTTTTTTTTTACACTTGGCAATAAAAGGCATCAGCAATCTGATCGCATCCCCGGTACGATTTAAGCGTATTGGCAGACAGGTTACGTATATTTGTCAGATATTCACAAAGAAACCTTCGTATCCAGTATCCGGCATAAAACTTATTTTCTTCATTCATCTTTTCCTTGTTTTATGTATGATTCAAAACGGTTGTTTGCTTCTCCCAGCAGTCCATCGGTCATGGTCAGGTAGACTGACGTATGGGATAAATGTGTATGTCCAAGATATGTGCTCAACACAGGGAGCAACTGTTGGACGTCCTGATTCTCCCTATACCATGAAGTAAGCCGATGGACGGCGAAGGTGTGCCTCAGGTCATGTAATCTTGGCTGGAAGGGGGATTTATCCGAACGGGAGATACCGGCATGTTCCCTGATTCTTTCAAAAGCACCTCTCACGGTGTCTATATGCATGTCCAAGCCTTTCTTATCTAAAAAGAGTTTGCTTTCGGGTACGCAGCACATGCCTTGTTTCTCTCTCCATTTCAAAAAGTATCAATCAACTCTCCAAACCTTATGGTTGTATGTGACAATCCGTGACTTGTAAAATTTCGATTCTCGTATATGCACATACAAATCCGGTTGGTTCAGGTCTCTTATTCTCAAAGACATCGTTTCGTGGAGCCTCAATCCAAGAAAATAGGTCAGTTGCAGTATCATCCTCATGCATTCAGGATGGATTTTACTCCGGTTTTTCTGATATTCCATGGCTGAGCGGAACAACCGTTGCAGTTCCGGTTTGCTATAAATATAAGGTGTCATGTGCTCCAAACGCTTGGGCAAGTCTGCGGGAAGGGGTACATTGTTCATTATACCCCGTGACATGGCCCATTGAACATGCCCTTTAAGGCTGTGTGCCTTATGAACCAGCCGGCAGTGACCGTTCCTGTGGGATAATATAAATAGGGTTCGACCTGTCCTACTGTCAGTTCCGCCGGATTCGTATCGCCACCGATATGCTTCATAAAAAGAACGCAATGCTTGCGCGTTTGTCTTGAACTTTTCTCCCCAAAGCCCGTCTGTAACTTATATAAAGTTCTGTCATTTCATTCAGTTTCATAGCAAGCCCTCCCAATCCATGTCAGCAACCTTACGTAAGTTCTTAATGTCGACTTTGGCATATATGCGTGTGGTATCAAGCCCGATGTGCCCCAGCAAATCTGCGATTTCTTTCAAGGAATGCCCGGTGTTGATAAGGCGTGTGGCACAAGTATGACGCAGGCTGTGGGGCCCGTAATGACGCAACTCCAGTCCTTTGCCTTTCAGCTCGTCCCTGACCAGCTTGTATATAGTCGAAGTGGAAAGCTGTTCATGAGGGGCACGTCTGCATAAAAAGAGGTATTCGTTTCCGCTTTTATTAAAGCGTGCCTCTTTGATGTATCTGATAATGGCATCGCCAACGATGGGAAGCAAAGGTAGCACTTGTGGCCTGCAGTTCTTGGCCCGTCTTAAATACAGCGTTTCATTCCGCCAGTCTATATCTTTCAACTTCATGTTTGTCACCTCACTGCCAACGAAGGCCATAGACAGTCAAAAGAAGCAATATGGCATAATCCCTGACACCTGTCCCGGCGGCATCCTTTTTTGGATTGCAGGATATCTTGAACTGTCTCCCAAAGGGACAAACGAAGGCAGGTTTTCATGGGCATATACTCTCGGGGCTTTTAAGCTATACACAAGTCCGGGATTACACAGACCTTTTTTTCTTCTGCGTATCTGAAAAATCCACGAAGGACAGTGACGGTATCGGCTATCGTTCTTCTGTTACAACCGTCCTCATCATGTCTCTTACGTATATAGTCATCAAGAACTGAAGACGTTATATCTTTCAATCCGTCGACTTTTAAGTTCAGCATCATCGTTTTGAGCTGACTGTATCTGCCTTCGGTGGTGCTTGAAGAATAGCCTTTGTTTTGTTTCAGCCAATCAAGATATTCCATCACATGTTCTTTAAAGGGAAACGCATCATCTTCACATATAAGCTGACCCATATAAGACAACCAACTGGTAGTAGTATGATATAAAACGTCTTCTTGCGTATATCCCGGATGCATCTCTTACACCGGGCTTCTGTACAGTCATCCAACTGTCAGCGGATTCTCGGATATCCTCAATACTGACCATGCGTCTGTCCTCAACATGCAGATAGTCAATTAAATGAAGTTGGTATGCGGCTATATCCCGTAGTGTTTGTGTAGCCGCACCTTTGTCTTCCCATATTTGAAGATACTCAGCCCGTTCTTTTAACAAAGGATAGGTGAGATAACGTAACTTATGATGTTTACGGGTAAAAAGGCGGTTCAAAATAATAGCATTATTTGTATAGATGCCATCTAACTTGCCTATGTAGGCAAGCCATGAAAAAAAAACAATATCCATATATTTTCGAACACTGCTGGGACTGTTGTCCTTTCTCTTCATCGGATGGTTCTTTTTTGTCTTTGACCATGTGATGGCGGCGTCCTTGATGCTACTGATAGGGACCTGTTCAGAGAAGCCATCTTCAAGCTTGGAGGCTTGTGACTATCAGTAGTAGATAATCTGCCAAAGAAAGCAGATAATTATGGCTGTAGTTGCGCTTTTCAGCCATGAAAGCAAGATAGTTTTCACGTTCCTTCAATAAAGGAGCGTCGAGGTGCTTTTTGCAAGTACCATTTGCGTCGAATGATTGTTTCAAGCATAATTCTTCTTTTTAAAGTTAATACTTAGGCTGTTTCCTAAATATGAAGAATTAAGGCGAGTTATATGCTTTTTAGAGCAAGTAAGTTTGGTCAAATGGAGACTTTTAGCTTCTTTTGCAGCTAAATTTATGTTGTGTAGAAAATGAAGAGATTGTTTATATACAAAGGATTAGAGTTAGAAGCCAACATAAATGGCTACGCAACATATGATTTGTTATGTTGTGCACAACATAATAATTCGACTGCGACCAAGGAATTAAGCTCCCGATTGAAAAAGAGCAAATCAATAAACATTTCTTCTCCTGCAACCTCCATACGATACTGATTGCCTATAAAACTGAAATCTTGTCCGAAGGTCATGATAAACTTCTTCACATTGGCAACAATCGCCTTTTCTACTATCTTTTCGTCTAAATCCTCTTCCTGCTCATTCAGTTCCTCCACATTGATGAAATCAAGCAAGTATTCATCTTTGAATGAACAAACAGCTTTTAGCGCTTGCTTAGTATCAGGCAATGCTTGTGCGAAATTGTTAGGAAAAGTGCCCCGATGGCTGTACAGGTCTGTTTTTAAGTAATCCCTTAAAGTGTATTTACTCCAATAGCGAGTAGCGCACTCATGTATATAAAATAGCCTTGCTTCCAAAGTCTTAGCTTTGGATATTATTTCGGTATGATGACTAAAACCGATTGAAAAGAAGTCTGACCAGTTAAATTCATCAGCCAGTGGCTGGCGAATTTCTACAAGAAGTAATTTTTCATCCAATACTAAATCGTCAGCCAGTGGCTGGCGATTGAAAGCAGATTCCCATGCTTCATAAAAAATTCGCATACTTTTTATATTCGAAGTTGAAAATCCCCTTAGCCCCGGCAATTCTTTTTTTGCAACAGAGAAGATATTTGTTCAATTGCACCTTTTCCCCAAAAGCCAGTACGGGAATTTTCCGACACATAACGTCCGATGCCGTAATAAAGAGATAGCTGTTCCTTGTTCACCGATGCGGCTGCACGGTACTGGCTGCGTAGGATAGCTTCTTTTATGCTCTTTACAGCTTCTCTATAATTCTGATTTATATCCATTTGTATTTTGTTATATGTGACAAAAAGTACAAAAAATAATGCTGGCGAAACGACAAAACTTTGTTTTTCTTTTCGCCAGCACATATTTTGCTGTCAGTATAAATAAGTTTAGTTTGTTCCTTTGTCTATATATCCAAAACGAACTTGACTTAATCTGTAACCTTTTTATTATAATACTCCAAAAACGCCACTTCACCTATCTCACTTAACAGTTTTTGATTTTCAATAAAATCCTGTCCATGCTTTTTGCCAACGTTTGGCAAATCCTTTAAATCTGGTACATGGGAAGTTGCTGCATTGGAAACAATGTGTTATCTTTTTCCCAAAACAACATAAATGAAATGTTTTGCATTTTTCACAACGAGAATGATTTAACTCGGCTCCTCTGCAAGCTCTTTTTTCTCTCGTATATATGGGGCATCCCCCACAAAAGACACCACAAGCAGGAATACGACCATTATAAGGCTTGATTTTAGCCATTTCCCTTGCCATCCAAAAGTTAGTGAGAGAAAGCTGATTCGCTTTGCGCTTTTGTTCTTCCTTTACTATATAACCTTTTTTTTTCAAAGAAAGGGCGAGCAGTCAAGCTCACTTCGGATGTAATCCGCATAATTCCGGCTGTAATTGCATATCGTTCTATTTCTTCCAAAAGCATCGTAGCAATACCTTTACCTTGAAAATCTTTATGAACAAACATAGAATGCAAATAGCCTTGAGACGTAATAGATGAAAAACCAACGATTTGTGACCTGTTGATTAACAGCTACAATAAAATAGTGGGTCTTTATCATCTCTTCAATGTTAGAAAGGTCATCTCCGCAGGATGCCCAATCCTCAACTTCTGCCTGCGAATAATCCTTGCTATTTACCGCAAGAACAGTGTTTTGAAATAATTCTTTTAGCGCAATAGTATCCGTCTGTTGAGCTTCCCTGATTGTAAAGTCTGTTTTCATATCTATTATATTTATGGTAAATTCTTTTCAGTCTTTCTTATTTTGTAGCTATTATGGAATAGACCATCGGAATATGATTACTTTAATGTTTTATCCTATATTTAAAAGTCAGATTTCAGATGGATATCTACCCTGTTGTTCCCCGGTTTATTTCTAAATAATCAAAATCCGCATTCATTCTTTTAATATTAAATGGATTATATGCAAATATAGCAAAAAGGTACAGTATATCATTCATTGTGAATTGCACTTTTTACTGTATTTCAGCAAAATACCTTTCTTTACAGGCTAAAACCTTTGCTCCTTTTTCTGCACCTCTTTCAGTTGTATCCTTTGATAGAGTTTGCTAAACAGCTCCCTGAACCAATCGGATACATTTTTTTTTTTGATTGATGATTAGCATCAATTTGTTCCTGCCACATCGTCATCGAAAAAGCAATGTCCTTTTTAGCTCAACAAGTGTATGAATGTGCTGCCATATATATGGAGTGGTTAGCCCGGCAGGAACATTCCGGCTCTTCTTTTTTATTCCCGGATGGGATAAGATTCGGTAACTAAGGTAAGATAATCCGTAATTGAGGTTATAACCTTGTCCGGATAACTTCTTATTTTTGTGACCGGAATATTTCAAATAACTGAAAAAGCTGTATTTTAGCAGACATTAAACAAGTTAGAATGATGGATAAGATATTAAATTTAGACAGTGTGGACCAATATAACAGTCTATACGGACTTGAAACGCTGAATCCGTTGGTCAGTGTCATTGATTTGAACAAGGCTACCCGGCAGATGGACTATGTGCACTGGAACTATGGCGTTTATGCACTTTATCTGAAATTGGAGAAAGCTTGTGATATCAAATACGGGCGTCGGAGTTATGACTATCAGGAGGGAACCGTGGTATGTTTTGCTCCGGGACAAACAACGGAAACCACATTGACCACCGACCGTGTGCAGTTGAATGTGCTTGGCATTCTTTTTCATCCGGATTTGTTACGGGGGACACGCTTGGAAAAACAATAAAAAAATATACCTTCTTTTCGTATGAAGTGAGCGAGGCGCTGCACCTTTCGGAAGATGAGTGCAATATTATGACAGATTGCCTGAAGATCATCCGTATGGAACTGGAACGGGGGAGTGGACAAGCACAGTAAGACCTTGCTGGTAAACTATATAGAACTGCTTCTTAATTACTGTATGCGTTTTTTATGAACGTCAGTTCGCCACCCGCAGTCATTCGAACCGTGATGTGTTGACACGCTTTGAAGGGTTGCTTGACGATTATTTTGAGGGCGAACTTGCCGAGCGTGACGGATTGCCTACCGTGAAATACTTTGCCGACAAGCTTTGCCTCTCATCGAACTATTTCGGTGACATGTTCAAGAAGGAAACCGGCAAGACTCCACAGGAATATATTCAGGAAAAAGTGATAGAACTGGCAAAGGAACGGATGTCCGACAGGAGAGAAACCGTCAGCAGGGTAGCCTATTCACTGGGATTTCAATATCCGCAGCATTTCTGCCGGTTGTTCAAGAAGCGTGTGGGCTGTACACCGAATGAATATCGGGCACAAAACCTTCTTTTATAGTATTCTGTCGTAACAAGCAATGCAAGAGACTATGTTGGACTTGAGGACTGTATATGAATGTAACCGCCGTCTGGGTTGCAAGACATTGCATCCGCAGGTGAGCATGATCAATCTGGAGAATCCTTCATTGGAAGAGGATGCGGTGAAATTTGAATTCTATGCTGTCTTGCTGATTGAGGATTGTCCGAGCGGTTGTTGCTGCTGCGGACGGAAATATTATGATTATTCCAATGCTACGATGGTATTTCTTACTCCCGGCGAGATCTTTCGTATGAGTAAGGAGAATACGTTGCCGGATAAAGGATATCTTTTGGCATTTCATCCTGACCTGTTGTTCCGCACCTCACTGAAGAATCATATTAAAAATTATACCTTTTTCCATTATCGCAAGGAAGAAGCGCTGCATCTTTCGCGGCGTGAGACAGAGAAAGTGACGTGTTGCCTCTCGAATATAGAGGATGAGTTGCATCATCCCATTGATACTCATAGCAGTATTATTCTTTCCCGGCATATAGAACTTCTGTTGGATTATTGCACCCGGTATTACGAGCGCCAGTTTATTACCCGTGAGAATAAGAACAAGGCTCTTTTGGAAAACATGGAACGTTTGTTTGTGGAATATATCGCATCCGGAAGGTTGCAAGGCGGCAAGTTGCCCACATCCGGCTATATGGCGGGAGAGCTTGATTTGTCTGTCGCTTTTACTTCAATGATCTGCTGAAATTTGAAACCGGCAAGACTTTGGAGGAATATTTGCAACTGAAGCGGCTGGATATAGCCAGGCACATGTTGTTGCAGGACGGTCATACGCCTGCTGCTGTGGCACGGAAGTTAGGCTATCCTAATGTGCAGTGCTTCAGTGTGCTTTTCAAGAAAATAACAGGTGTCGCCCCCAGTGATTACCGGCTCTCGCAGAATTGATAACCGGGTTGCAGTACCATGTTTTTGTGATACAGTTCCCTTCTGTAAAAATGGTAATTCTATCTGTAATTTATCTACAAAGAATGAATGGGGCCTGGCTTATCTTTGCATTTTGAAATGAAAGCGGCTTTGTCCGCATCGGAATGAAGCAAGACAACAGATGAAATCATTTAAACAGGTAGAACGATGTATATTGAACAAGTAAATTCTCCGCAAGACATAAAACAGTTTTCTGCGGAACAGTTAAGACAGTTGGCAGGTGAAATCCGCAATGCATTATTGACCAAGTTAAGTGCCCACGGAGGACATGTGGGACCTAATCTGGGAATGGTGGAGGCTACAATAGCATTGCACTATGTATTCAATTCACCGACGGATAAGATGGTATATGATGTATCCCATCAAAGTTATACACATAAGATGCTGACCGGGCGTAAGGATGCTTTCCTGAATCCGGAGGATTATGATGTGGTGTCCGGATACACCAATCCCTGGGGAAAGCGGGCACGATTTTTTCACTATCGGCCATACTTCCACCTCTGTCAGTCTGGCTTGCGGTCTTGCCAAAGCCAGAGATCTGAAAGGCGGACACGAGAATATCATAGCCGTGATAGGAGATGGCTCGCTCAGCGGCGGAGAAGCTTATGAAGGTCTGAGCAATGCGGGAGAAATGGGAACCAACCTTATTATAGTGGTTAATGATAATGAAATGTCCATTGCCGAAAACCACGGCGGGCTCTATCAGAACCTGAAAGAACTGCGCGACACGGAGGGACGGTCGTCCTGTAATTTCTTCCGTTCTCTGGGGTTGGATTATCTTTATGTGGGAGAGGGGAATGATATTCCGTCTTTGGTTGCGGCTTTTGCCAAGGTGAAAGATACATCACGTCCCACAGTGGTTCATATTCACACACAGAAAGGAAAGGGATACGCTCCGGCAGAAGCCGACCGGGAGGAATTTCATTGGGAGATGCCTTTCGATCTGGAAACGGGTAAGCCGAAGGTGGATTGCAGCGGTATGGAGGATTACCATAGCCTGACCGGGAAGTTTTTGTTGGAGAAGATGAAGGAGGACCACACGGTTGTTGCCATCAGTTCGGGTACTCCTACTGTGATAGGTTTTACTCCTGAACGCCGGAAACAGGCAGGGCGTCAGTTTGTGGATGTAGGTATTGCCGAGGAACATGCCGTGGCATTGGCATCGGGTATCGCTGCCGGTGGCGGACGTCCGGTGTACGGGGTTTACAGTACTTTTATCCAGCGTTGCTATGACCAGTTGTCTCAGGATTTGTGTATCAATGGAAATCCGGCGGTGATCACTGTGTTTATGGGGACAGTAGCCGGAATGAACGATGTGACTCATCTGGGTTTCTTCGATATTCCGCTTATCAGCAATATCCCGAATATGGTTTATCTGGCTCCTACGTGTTCCGAAGAGTATTTTGCTATGTTGGAATGGGCTGTCCGCCAGACGGAATATCCCGTTGCCATCCGTGTGCCGGGAGTGGCAGTGGTGCATCGTAAGGAAGAGTTTGACACGGATTATAGCGAGTTAAACCGCTACAAAATGACAGCCAGGGGAGAAACTGTTGCTATTCTTGCATTGGGTTCTTTCTATGATTTGGGACAGGCTTTGAAGAATAAGCTTCGGGAAGAGTCGGGTGTTGAGGCTACTTTGATTAATCCCCGTTACATAACAGGGCTTGACGAACTGATGCTGGAAGAGTTGAAAGTGGGGCATCGTATTGTCGTAACGTTGGAAGACGGGGTGCTGGATGGGAGGATTCGGCGAGAAGATAGCGCGTTATTATGGTAATTCTGAAATGCGGGTGCTGAATTACGGACTTCGTAAAGAATTTGCAGACCGCTATAATCTGGATGAGCTGATGAAAGCCAACCGGTTGACTGACAAGCAGATGGCGGAGGATATTGCCGGTATATTGAATAACCTTTTACGGAATGGCTGAAGTCCGAGACTTCAGCCATTTTTGTAATAGTGAAATAGATAAACCGGATTAAAACTGTTTGTTACCATAAGCATGAGAACTGGAATACTTATTCTTTTTCCAGAAGCGAATAAAACACAGGATGATAATCGGGGAAGTAGTTCCGGGTGAAAAGCTTTTATCATGTCACTCAGAAGAACATCGGGTGAGAGGGGAAGATTCTCATACAAAGGTATCCATTCCAGATTGCAATAAATAACCTTCTTTTTCTTTAAAAGCTCGGAAATCAGCATATTGTGGATTGGAAGCTTTTAATGCTTCATAAGAGAATTCTCCCTTTATAACCATTCATCACTCTCCAGTAGCCGGCATTATATTCTTTGGCGTATACGGTTTCAAAATCCATGAGTACACCTCCTGTTTCACTATTATCCTTCATAAAGTAATCGGCCCCTGCGTCGGCGAACAAGCGGGCATAGAAACTTTGTCCTCCGGGTACATACCAGGTATCTCTTCTCATTTCTCCACTGAATACACTGGGACGCTGTTTTACATTGGAAACTTTGGCTTTCAATAGGTTATAGCGTTGTTCCATTTGTGCAAATAATTGGCATGCCTCTTCCTCTTTACCGATAAACATACCTGCTACCTTGATCCATTCGGACAGCCCCAATGGTGATGTTTCCTTGAATGCCCAATAGGGGACCAGAGGGATGTTCAGCTCTTTCATCACTTCATACCCTCCCCGGCGGTTGGGAGATACGAAAATGATATCGGGTTGGGATGCAATGATAATTTCCGTATCAAAGTTTCCTTCCATTCCTATCTTTTTCACCCGTCCGTCTTTTAATCGGGCAAGCCATTCCTTATTCTGCATCCGGCGGGTGGTACTTGTCGCTACCACTTTGTCATAAGCGTTCAGACCGGTAAAACCTGCCAGTTGCGGCGTGGTCATGCAGATCACTCTGTCTGTCGGAGTCGGAATAACGGTATAGCCATCGGGTATCTCGGCTTTTGTTCCTTTAGGAACTAAGGCGAAAAGTTCGGGTATTGCATGGTTATTGTTCGGCTCCGAGATGTACAGAAGCTTTACTCCATCCGGACGAACAGTTATTTTGAAGCCTTTGGCATAACGGGGGGCCAGGGCTGTTTGTATGGTATCTGCGGAAGGTAGCCCGTTTTCACTCACCGGGTTGCGGCTTTTATAGCCGCAACCTGCCAGGCAGAAAGTTGTTATGAGCAGATAGACAAGTCTGGTTTTAGAGGTCATGCTAAAAATAGTTTTATTGCTTGAAACGAACCAGCAGACTGACATAGAAAGAGCGTCCCGGTTGCGTCAGAGTTGCATAATTACTGTTATAAGGACGGTCATCTGTGTAATTGAAAATGTTTTCAACTCCGACGGCGGGTTCCAGAGCAACAGATTTTTAAATTGAATGAATGGCGTGTGTTGATATCCCAAAGCTGGTGGGCAGGGGGCGTCACCGTAAGTTTTAGACCAGCGTGTACCTTGATAGCGTCCGTTGATTGCAATATTGAATGTATAATCATTCCATGTTTTTCGCCAGCTGGCATTGAAATTACCCGAGTGATGTACTGTTCTTTCCAAACGGATGTCTTCCGTACGGTTGCGCCCGTCCGTGTAAAAATATAGTTTGCTCCGAACATGAAGCCTGTGAAGGGACGGACTGAAAAACCTATGTCAAAGCCTTTCACACGTGCCTTTTTCTATATTGCGGTACTGGCGTCTGCGAGTGATGCCGTTTTCAATATCTTCGGGCGTTGTTCCTATATCTTCCGCTTCGATCTTGTCTTTCAGGTCATTCTGATAAATGGGACGCGGCAATGGAGAACAAACGATGATTGTATTCTATATTCAAATTATAGAAATTGCTCTTTTCGGGTCCAGGTCAGGGTCTCCGACCGTGATTTGTCCACGGCTTTCAGAAACGGCATACATTTGTTGCAAGGTAGGTGAACGGAATCCGGCAGCGTAAGATGCACGTACATTCAGTCCTGAATATTGGTACATCAAGGATAGTTTGGGCGTGAACTGGCTTTTAAACTTTTCATTATAGGCATACCGTATACCTGCCACTACGCTGATTGCATCCAGTAGTTTTACTTCGTCCTGTACGTATGCTGCCAGTGTATAAACACTTTGGTATTCATTATTCAGCATCTTGCTGGTTTCAGTCGGCTCCAAGCCTTCGAATACATAGTCCAGTCCGGTAAAAAGTGTATTGTTCTCGTGAGTTTTGAATACACCTTTTAGATTGGCATTGGTGTAAGTCTGGTCTTTACTGAGGACTTCATCACCGGTTTTATGCGTTTTTGCATCATTTATATAGTCATAAAAAGAACGGAAATTGGTGGTGCTTATATTCCCTTCTATATATGAAGCCCGCTTAGCCAACAGATATTTGGCTGTTCCACCCACTGTATAGGACTGATGCCGGTTGTTGTAATCGTAAGCTCCGGTACGGTCGTTTTCGCTGATAAAAAGATTACCGTTTAAATGAAGACTTAAACGCTCTGTGGCTGCGTAGCTCAAGGTTTGGCTCACATTATGCGAATGATTCTTATAGACCGGTTTCTTTGTGGTTTCCACCAGTTCTCCCTTGCTTTCCTCATACGGATTCAGTTGCCATCCATCCGAAGTGCGGTAATTATAGTTCAAGTGTGCGGATAATTTTCCATCATTGGCGTCTGCGTTGACTGATTCTGAAATTCGTCCGTGAGAACTTACACGGGTATTGGAAGATACATTCAATGCAGATTTAGGATCATCGGTAATGATATTGATTACTCCTGCGATGGCGTCACTGCCATAAAGGGCGGAAGATGCTCCTTTCAATACTTCAATACGTTTTACGGCATCCATATTGATCCGGTCGTAATCTATAGACCCCGAAATATCTCCGGCTACTTTTTTACCGTTAATTAATACGAGGAGGTATTTATCAGGCAGTCCGTTTACGTATAGGGTTGTTCCCATAGCGGTGGTTTGCACCGAGATAGAGGGAACCAGTTTCACCAAGGCATCCTGGAAACTGGATGGATTGGCATTTTGCAGGTCACGTTGGGAAATGACCTCTACGGGTACAGGGCTGTCTTTCAGCTTGTGGTGAGTTCCGGTTCCGGTTACCACTACCTGATCCATGTTGAAAGTGGTACTTTTCAGCCTTATCACCATTTCTTTTTGACTTTGACTGACTTTCTGAGTGACAGGAGCATAATTCAGGCAACTGGTACGCAGGGTATACGTTCCCTCTTTGATGTCTTTCAACAAAAATTCTCCTTTAGGATTGGTAGCACATCCTATTGTAGTTTGTTCCAAACGTACGTTAGCGCCTTCCACCGGCTTTCCTGTACGGGCATCCACTACTTTTCCACTTAACGATATCTGGGCGGACGCACACACCACCATGCTGCCGAATAAGGCTGTCAGTAAACATTTCTTTTTCATCGAAATAATTTAAGAATTAATAATTAGCTTTCCTGGCCCCGGGAAAGCGTGAATTATCTATGTTCAGACTTGGCAGGTTTCCTGGCTTCACCCTGAAAAGCGCCTTCCCATTTCTTACAAAGGAAACAGTGGCATGGCGAGAGTTGCTTTTCATTGACGGGCTTCACAGTAGCGGGCACTGCTTCGGATTCTATAACCGAATTCCCTTTTATGCAAATACGGAAAGTACTTACATCACCAAATCTGATGCAAAGGTAGGGTTTTATTTTAAAAATCTTTTGGGATTCTGAAAATAAAAAGAAACATTTTTGTGATGTTTGATACTGATTTATAGGCTTCTTAATATATAAGGAAGGGACAACTAAAGGACGAATGGGCATTTTCTTTGGCAGGATGAGAGGCTTGTTTCCGGTTTTAAATCCATAACTACTATTAATAGGTATTGACTGCTATTGGAAATAGTTCTATCTTTGCTCCCCGTTACGATGAAGAAATATTTGATTCATATTCTAAAGCTCTTCCTTCCGCTGATATTTATTGCCTATTTGGGAGGGATCACCCTTTTTACTCACTCGCATGTGGTAAATGGGGTGATTATCGTACATTCGCATCCGTTTAAAGGGGAGCATCAACATACGGAAGTGGAATTGGAAACTATCTTTTTTCCTTTCTTCTTTTGCTGCTTCCGGTAGTTTGTTCACTCCGTCTTCCACAACGGTCTTTTGGGCATTGCTGTGTTTGCTGGCTGTGCCGGCTGTAGAACGCATCAAACTGATACGAACCGGTTGTGGCATGTAGTTGCGTGCGCCTCCCGCTGTTTGTTAAATAGTATATTTTTATGTTGGTGGAGTGATTTTCCGTTACATTATCTGTTTGCGGATTCATTCTGCTGACCGCTATCCTTTTATTTATTAATAAACAGAATAACAACACATGAAGAAATATATATTTTTCTTGATGGGAGCAGTGTGTTTTCTACTCTCATCATCGGCTGTGCACGCCAATGAATTGAATAAGTCCGATGCCAATATCATAGGTCATGTATTGGATAAGAATACGGAAGAACATCTTTCTTTTATCAGTGTATCGCTGAAAGGAACTACCATAGGGACTATGACTGACGCCAGTGGACACTATTTTCTTAAAAATCTGCCTGAAGGAGAATTTACCATGGAGGTAAGTGCTGTCGGTTACAAGACGGTCAGCCGGAAAGTAACTTTAAGAAAAGGGAAAACTTTGGAGGAGAACTTCGAGATAGAAGAGGATCTGATAGCGTTGGATGGAGTAGTGGTGTCTGCCAATCGTAGTGAGACCACCCGCCGTATGGCACCTACTTTGGTAAACGTAATGGATGTGAAAGTGTTTGAAAATACAAATTCCTCTACATTGTCGCAAGGACTGAATTTCCAGCCCGGAGTGCGTGTCGAGAATAATTGTCAGAACTGTGGTTTCCAGCAAGTACGTATCAATGGGTTGGATGGCCCTTATACGCAGATATTGATTGACTCGCGTCCTATATTCAGTGCCTTGGCCGGTGTATATGGATTGGAACAGATACCTGCCAATATGATTGAGCGTGTAGAGGTGATGCGCGGAGGAGGTTCGGCTTTGTTCGGTTCTTCAGCCATTGCGGGAACCATTAATATAATCACCAAGGAGCCTGTACGGAACTCAGGGCAGTTGACACATACTCTGACAGGCATAGGCGGTACTTCTTCTTGGGATAATAATACGACACTGAATGCTTCGTTAGTGACTGATAATCATAAGGCAGGATTGTATATTTTTGGACAGAACAGAGAAAGAAGCGGTTATGACAATGATGGCGATGGCTACACCGAATTGCCAAAACTGAAAAAATCAGAACAGTCGGTTTTCGTTCTTTTATCAAAACAAGTACATATTCAAAACTGACTTTTGAATATCATCATCTCAGTGAGTTCCGTCGTGGCGGGAATAAACTGAACCGTCCTCCCCATGAAGCGGATATAGCCGAACAATTGCAGCATACTATCAATAGCGGGGGAGCGAAATTTGATTATTTCTCTCCGGATGAGAAACAGCGGCTGAGTGTATATGCTTCTGCACAGCATACAGGACGCGACAGTTATTATGGTGGAGGACAAGATGTGAATGCGTATGGCGCGACCACGGATTTTACCTGGGTCACAGGATCGCAGTATATCTATAGTTTTGATAAATGTTTCTTTATGCCTGCCGATTTTACCGGAGGTTTGGAATATAACCAGGATAACTTGACGGATGATATGTGGGGGTATAACCGTTATACCAAACAAGAAGTCCGTATAGCCAGTGCATTTTTCCAGAATGAATGGAAGAACAAGCAGTGGAGCTTTTTACTTGGAGGGCGTTTGGATAAACATAATATGGTGGATCATGTAATCTTCAGTCCGCGTGCTAATCTTCGTTACAATCCGACCGAAAATATGAACCTGCGTGCCAGCTATTCTTTCGGATTCCGTGCACCTCAGGCTTTTGATGAAGATTTGCATATAGAAAATGTAGGTGGGACTGTGTCTATGATTGAACTGGCAAAAAAGACTTGACAGAAGAAAAATCACAAAGTCTGAGTATATCGGGAGATTTGTATCATCGTTGGGGAGATTTTCAGGGAAACTTGCTTATAGAAGGTTTTTATACTTTGCTTTCCGATGTATTTGCCTTACGCCAGATAGGGGAGCGTGACGGTATTATTATCAATGAACGGTATAACGAGAAGGGAGCCAAAGTGTATGGTTTGACTTTGGAAGGAAAGATTGCTTACCGTTCCTTACTTCAATTGCAGGCCGGCGTTACCATGCAGAAGGCCGAATACAAGCAGGCACGTGCATGGAGTGATGATGAAACGGTTCCGATGGAGAAAAAAAAATGTTCCGTACTCCGAATACTTATGGATATTTCACTTTGTCATACAACCCTTTCGTACCGATGACTATTGCATTATCCGGTACTTATACCGGTAGTATGATGGTAGAACATAAAGCAGGTTTTATTGATAAGGACATTGCTGTGAATACACCTGATTTCTTTGAATTGAATCTGAAAGCCGGTTATGATTTCAATTTGTATAAAGGCATAACCATGCAGGTCAATGCTGGAGTACATAATATCTTTAATGCGTATCAAAGTGACTTTGACCGGGGGGGCAAAACGTGATTCCGGTTACATTTATGGACCGGGTATGCCGCGTTCTTACTTTGCCGGAGTGAAATTGAGTTTTTAATTTTGTATATATCATTGCCGGGAGAGGAGCGCTGTCCGCCCTCTCCCGGCAATTTGCGTCATAGAATAAATAACCTATTATAGGGCTTTCGAACAGGTTATTTTAGATAATAATTCTTTTGATACACTTTATTTAGAATAATTATCTAAATTGGAATGCTTTATTGGATGTAAAATCTGCTATTCCTATCTTTGTGGAGAAATAAATCTGAAATGTGATTAATATAAAGATAAATCTTCTATATAGCTGTCTGTTATATGGATTTATCGGAATTAATAAGTAAAAAGGTCAAAAAAAATGATGGGTATTGCTGAGTTGATAAATAAGGAAAAGAAAACAGCATTTTCTTTTCGAGGTTCTTCCACCGTTGAAAGGTACTGGAATTGAAAAACTATATGCTACAATAGATACATTACGGGAATTTGATCCTCTTTATGTCAACATTACCACTCATCGCAGCGAATATGTGTATCGCGAGTTGGGGGGTGGTTATATGAACGTAATCGTTATCGGCGGCGTCCGGGTACGGTAGCGGTGGCTGCGGCTATACATAATAAATATGATATTACTGTTGTACCGCATATTTTGTGCAGTGGTTTTTCACGTGAAGACACCGGAATATATATTGCTTGATTTGCAATTTTTAGGTATTACTAATCTGTTGGTACTCCGGGGAGACAAGGCAAAAGATGAATCTTCTTTTGTTCCCGAGAAAAACGGTTATGCCCATGCTTTGGAGTTGGAAGAGCAGATTAATGCTTTTAATGAAGGAAAATTTATTGATGGAACGCCGATTCAGGCTCCTTTAACTCCTTTTCGTTATGGGGTGGCAGGCTATCCGGAGAAGCATGAGGAATCTCCCAACATGGAACAAGATTTATATTGGTTAAAAAAGAAAGTGGAAGCCGGAGCCGATTATGTAGTGACACAAATGTTTTATGATAACCGAAAATACGTTGCCTTCGTGGAGCGTGCAAGAAAAGAGGGGATTAATGTTCCTATCGTACCGGGTATCAAACCTTTTTCCAAACTATCACAGCTTAGCGTTATTCCCAAAACGTTCAATGTGGATTTACCACAGGAACTGGTCGTGGAAGCAATAAAATGCAAGGATGATAAAGAAGCGCGTGCATTAGGCATAGAGTGGTGTATCAATCAATGCCGGGAGCTGATAGCATATGGGGTTCCGGGGATACATTTTTATACAGTGGGTGCGGTGGAGAATGTGAAAGAGGTGGCGGCAGCTGTTTATTGATAGTCTTTAATGGAAATGTTTCTGTCAGGCCATTTATTGCTCCGTATCTTAATGGTTTAAGATGCGGAGCAAAATTATTTTGTAAATGGGTTATAAGTCATCTTCCAAAGCTGTACTTTTGGCATAAGCCGTACTCTTTGCTTCAAAAAATCAGTCTTTACCATATTGGCATTAGAATATTGAGATACCCAGTGCATGCTTTCCGGCTCTTTATGGTTTTCTTCGTACAGAGGGCCAAAACCTAAACTACTCCAACGGAGATTGCCTAAATATTGAATATAATCTTCTATCATTTTCCGGTTGAGTCCCTGTATATTGTCTCCTATCACATATTGTCCCCATTCTATTTCCTGCTTGACCCCCCTCACGCATCATGTATTCATATATTTTTTACTTTATCGGGAGTGAATAAATCCGGTTCCTCTTTCTTTAATTCCAGAATAATGTTGCGGAATAACCACAGATGCGTGTTTTCATCTCGATTGATATATCGGATTTCTTGTGCGGAACCTGACATTTTTCCATTACGGCTCAAGTTATAGAAAAACATGAATCCGCTATAGAAATAGATTCCTTCCAATATATAGTTGGCGATAAGGGTTTTCATCAATGTGAATCCATCCTGACTTTCCTGAAATTCGTTATAGCAATTGCCTATAAAGGTATTTCTTTTCAGCAGGTGTCCGTCTGTCTTCCATTGGTAAAGGATCTCGTTACGCTTTTCGGGGCTACAGATAGAATCCAGCATGTAACTGTAGCTTTGGCTGTGTACACATTCCTGAAAGGCTTGGATATGGAGGCATAGATTAACTTCATTGGCTGTGATGTATTCGCTGATGGTGGGCAGATTATTGCTTTGTAAAGAATCAAGGAACACTAAAAAACTCAGGATTTTATCATAGGCGGTGCGCTCTGCCTGGTCCAGGTGAGGATAATCCTTGGTGTCTTGGGTGAGATTGATTTCTTCGGGAATCCAAAAATTATTCATGGCCTGACGATACCAGTCACTAACCCATTTGTAGCGCATATTATTGAAATCATTCAAATTGGTGGTGTTTCCTCCAATCATTCTTCTGTGACGGAGGTCGGTATCTCCCTCAGGATTGAAAAGGGCATTCTTTTTTAATTTTATTGTATTCATGATTTATTGTTGTTTTATATTCTGTCTTCTTGTTTTACTGCTAACTCAAGGCTGTATATTAAAAATAAATTTGTTATTCATTTTCTTGTAGGGGCGCAAGCATGGTGCCCCTACAAGAAATGTTTTAGCATGACAATTCAGTACTGGAGTGTTAACGAAAAGATCAGGAAGCACAGCTTTCACATTCTTCTACTTCCAATGATTTGCTGCGGACATAATATACTGTTTTTACGCCACATTCCCATGCCAGCAAATACAGGTTTAATACTTGTCTCAGGGTAAATTCATTGGTAATGTATAGATTCAGACTTTGCGCCTGGTCTATATGTAACTGCCGGATCCCTGCGGCACGGATACTCCATGTCTGATCTGTCAGATAAGCACTTTTATATATCCAATAGGTCTTATCGGACAATGCCGGTGCAACACGTGGCAGCATGGCTCCTTTCTTTTCTTCCAAGAAGAAACGTTTCATTACCGGATCTGTTCCGGCAGTGGTTCCGGCAATGATACTGGTGCTGCTGGTGGGGGCAATGGCAAGAAGATAGGCGTTTCTCATTCCTTGTGTGGAAACTTTTACAGCCAATGCTTTCCATTCTGGCGAATTGTAGCCCCGTTTTATAAAATAAGCTCCGGTCTGCCAGTCGCTACCTTCAAAATAATGATAGGATCCTTTTTCTTTTGCCAGTTCGCTACTTGCTGCTATGGCAGCATAGTTGATACGTTCGAAAACTTTATCCATAAAACTGAGATGTTCCTCGCTTTCCCAACGAATGCCGCGAACAGCAAGAGCATGATGATAGCCGCTGACTCCCAAGCCGATACTGCGGTAGCGATGATTAGTAATCTGAGCGAAAGGAATCGGATAAAAGTTCAGTTCAATCACATTATCCAATGCCCGTACTAAAGTTGCCACCTTTTCTTTCATTTGTTTTTCATCCTCCAAGGGCAAATGTCCTAATGAAAGGCTGGCAAGATTACATACCACAAAGTCTCCGGGCCGGATTGTTTTGACTACCACTGTATCACCATCTTCCGTACATATCTCTGTAGAGACTGTTTCAATGGAGGACATGTTTTGTGCTATTTCCGTGCAAAGATTGGAGCAATAAATGATCCCCCGGTGTGCATTGGGATTGGCACGGTTCACGGTGTCACGATTGAATGTAAAGGGAGTACCTGTTTCTACAGCCGAACGTAGTACCAGTCTGACGATATCTTTGATGCTCATACAGCGCTTGGAGAGTCGGGAGTCATTTACGCAATCCATGTATTTCTGTTCCCATTCCTTTCCGTAGTAGTCTTCCAGACAGTATCCTTTGACGGTTATTATTTCATTGGGACAGAATAAATACCATTGCTGGTTTAAATCCTGTTTCGCCATACGCCAGAATAAGTCCGGATAGCATACGGCAGGGAAGATGTCGTGCGCTTTCATCCGGTCATCTCCATTATTGGTCCGGAGTTGCAGAAACTCAGGCAAGTCTTTGTGCCATACATCCAGATAGACGGCTACGGCTCCCTGACGCATACCTAACTGGTCAACGGCTACAGCAGTGTCATTCACCAGTTTCATCCATCGGATTACACCTCCGGCCACACCTTTGAATCCGCGTATGTTTCCACCTGCGGCACGAACTTTGCCAAAGTACATTCCCATTCCTCCTCCAAATTTGCTTACCATCGCAAAATTGTCTAAGCTGCGGTAAATGCCTTCCAGACTATCGGGCACTGTATCAATGAAGCAACTGGATAACTGGTGATAAGGTTTTCGGGCATTTGCCAGGGTAGGAGTGGCCATTGTGACTTCCAGACGACTTAATATATCATAGAACTTTTTTACCCATTGCAGTCTGTTCTGTTTTTCGGGCATAGCGAGATGAAGGGCAATCCCTAAATACATTTCCTGCACAGACTCTATAGGTTCGTGTGAACGGGTACGGATCAGATAACGTTTGGCAAGCAGATCCAGTCCTGAATAATTGAAAAGCTTGTCACGTTCGGGACACATGAAGCCGGCTGCCGTTTCTATCTCCTGTGGAGTATAGGAGGCCAAGATATAATTACCATACAAGCCCTCGTCGGTGAGGTAGCGTAATTTATCATAAAATGAAAAGATGCCGGCAGCTTCCGCCTGTTCGGTCAGTTTCTTTGTCAATCGGAAATTCAGCAGACGCGCTGCAATGAATTCCCAGTCGGGAGTTTCTTGTGTTGTCAGTTCTACAGCCGCTTTGACAAGTGCCGCCAACCGTTCCCCGGGTGTCATATCCGGTTTACAGAAACTTGTGAATTTCTCTGCGAGAAGGGTTAGACTATATTCCTTCCCGGAGAAGTCTTTTTTGTATCTCTTTTAGTATATTTGCTATAGTATCATCACCGGTTCCGGTAATGATTTGACTGAGGACTTTTCTTCTTTCTGTGCGCTGCCAACGGTAAAGTATATAGTTTTTGGCTTCTGCGTAAAAGCCATGTTCCATCAAGCTACGTTCCACTTCGTCCTGAATGCGTTCTACACTACGATTTGCTTCGTTTTGATGCAGAAATTGTTCCACTTCATCTACTATGGTGTAGACAGCTTCATCTGTTATTTCTTTTTGGGTACTGATGAAACTTTTCCGTATGGCAACGGCTATTTTTTCCCTGTCGTAGGATTCTGTTGTCCCATTCCTTTTAATTATTTGCATGAGATGCTGTTGGTATGAATTATTGTATATTTTCGTACCGCTTCTAACCCCACGAGTAGAAACGGCCTTTGATGAATGGCAGGTCTTCTGACTGGCTCCTCATTTCCGATGCCTTCCCGCGTTCTCGTTATGTGGAGTCAGGCAGTGGCAATAGGTACATATCGGAAATTTTATCGGAGTTTCACAGCAGCGGGACTGTCCGGGATTTACACCCGATTCCCTTTTAATCCGGATAGAGGACATCTATTCGGAACCGATTCGGGAACAAAGATAATGGAAATTGGAATTATTACAGCATTGAGTTAGTTTAAAAATCAGAAATGATTTATAAAAGTTGGATAGCATTAAACCTCTTGGGCAAGTTCTATTACCATGCTTCCAAGCAGCACAGCTACTATTTCCATGTACAGTGCTATGAGTAACCAATTGACATATCTCCTGATACCCATCAGCATTTCTATCGGATATACGGGGATGAGATGAAAGATGGTATCTATCGGTTTTGGCGTATCTGAAAAAGGCGGGAAATAAATTCCGCCTTTTTCAGATAAATATATTAAGTTGGTTATGCTTCCGGTTGATAGTCTTCACCATTCTCCCATGCACTGTCGTCATTCCAGTTTTCATATAAATGGTTTACCCAAATTTGGCGAATCTCAGGATAACTACCCAAAGGTTTCATATTACATCCGTCTTTAATACCATGATCGGCTCCGGCTTGATCTGTCGGGTGGCTTTCGAATGTTCTGTCCACTTTGAATCCTAATTTCTCCAAACGTTCACGCCAGCTATATTCATTTGCATTGATTTCCACACTACTTACATCGTCATCTTCGGCCATAGCTTCCAGTCCCCAAAGGTCGTTGTGGGCATGGTCACCGGCAATTGACATGAAAGGTGCAAGATAAACATTTACTTCTGATGGGTTCAGGCCGTTCTTTTTCGCAATAGCTCATCACCTTAGAGTACATACAGTTGGGATATTGGGTTTTGTCAAATCCTTCTACAGGAATTCTATTAGCCGGCTCTTTCTCTATTTCTTTCGGGAAGAAAAGCATGTCACCATAATCCACAGTACCTACAAAGATATTGTTGTTGGCAGCAAGTTCCTGCAATGCTTTTTCCATGTCAGAGTACTTTGTGTTAGCATTGTAATTCTCATCCGGATTACCGTGTCCCATTAGAAGCACGATGTTGTTCTTGCCTGCTAATTTAGACTCATAGTGTTTGTAAAGTATCTCTGCTACATCTTTAGTATCTTCTGCACTGGAAAGAAGGTTGGTACCTTTCAATACATCAATATGCGGATACCATTGAATCATAAAGTATTTTTTTTACATCAGTATTCATCAATGAAAGATATTCTTCGCCTGGAATTACGTGCAATGATTGTACAGCCACACGTTTGTATCCTGCATCGCCTATTGCTTTCAACCATTGGTCCAATTCATAACGTGCTATGCCGGTAGATGCTTCTACGCGCCCGATACATGTACGTGAAGTGAATGACATATAAATATCCGTATTGGGGAATTTAGCTTTAAAATCCTCAATAACATCATCATAAACAGAAAGGGACTCATTATAGGTACTGCCAAAAGTACAGAGCAAAATGGCTGTGTCGTGTTGCTTGGTTCTGGTTACTACATCCACAGCAGGATTAACAGTACTTTCTTCATCATCATTGTCGCTACAGGAACTGAATCCTGTGCAAGTTACGGCAGCAACAAAAGCCGCCATCAGATAATACTTGAATTGTTTCATACGAATAAAAATTAATTTATAAATTGTTGGTTATTAATTGTTTTTGAATTTAATGAGGGCGGAGACATAAAAAGTTCTTCCGGGAGTTGATGTGGCACGATTCCGTCCGAAAGGAGTACGGTCTACATAGTCAAATACATTATCTATCCCGGCATTCATCGTTAATGACCACCGTTTCATTTTTAATAATGAGTGGGCTGTGTTGATACGCCAAGTTTGGAATCCGTCGGCATTGTTATCATTGATATAACGGCGTGTAGACTGATATCTGCCATAGATGCCGATACCCAAACGATACAGTTTCCATGAATGTTGCCATAAGATATTTAAATTTGCATTATGGCTGGAAGTAGCATCAATAGGAAGATATTTCATATAATCTATACCTTTGTTAGGATATTGTGCTTTCGGATCAGCATAACTATATCCACCGGCAAGGCTGAGAGATTTTGCAGGATGATAGTTGAAGGTGAAATCCATACCATAAATACGTGCCTTTGTCAGATTCTTATATTGTTTGCTCTTTTTTCTACTTCAAGAAACTTTTCATCGGGAGTTACGGAAATTTCAACCAACTCAATCATGTTGTGAAGATAATTCATGTATCCGGTTAAACTGGCTTGGAATTTTTGCCCTACGTACTCGATACCGATTGAAGCATATTGTGAGGTTTGTGCTTTTAGATCTGTGTTGCCATGATATGCAGTCAAGGCACCGCCTCCGATAACGCCGGTATAATTATAATAAAGTTCTTTAATAGTGGGTGCTTTGTAGCCTAAAGCATAAGACGCACGCAAATTAATATGTTCTCCGGGTTTATAAAGTCCTGATATTTTCGGACTGAAATTCAACCCTGTTTCCTTTGTGTTGTGTTCCTCGTACCCCGGCAGTCAGAACCAGATTTTCTCTGGCTGTCCATTCCTCCTGTATATAAGCTGCCAACGTATAAACGGAAGCGCGGTCACCGTCAATGTGATGAGGTGATTCCAAATGATTGTACTGATATTCGATTCCTGCATTTAAAATATGATCCTCTCCAAGATAAAATACACTTTTTACCTGGCCTAATATTTGTTTCTGAATACTTTGTTTGATACGTTGACCGGCAAAGTAGGTGATACGTTCATGGCGGTCATTGTCTAGAAAAATAATCAGTATGCTCGTTTAGCTTATAGTCATAGAAGTAACCGTATCTGCCATACGATAGGTCTGCTACCAGATAATTCCGTTTTCCTAATTTATATTTACTTCCCACTGCAAATGTATAGTTGCGATAATAAAAATCATTGGCTTGATATTTCCAAGGACCGTGTGTACGCATTACCCAACGCTCATAATAAGTGCCTTCTGCAGTGAGGTCTAGTTTACGGTTGACTTGCCATTCAATGTTCTCGGACAGGGTATAGTTTGAAGAACGGTTTACGGTCAACATAGTAGAGCCGGATTTCAATTGATTCTGATCCCATTGTAGGTCTGTATTCCGCCAGCCATCGGTATGCCGGAAGTTGATTCCGGTTACAGATTTTATCTTTCTATAGTTAAAGCCGAAACTGCTACTTTGACGTATATCGCCATATTCACCTATGCGGGATGTGTTGGTGAGCTCCATTTTTTCACGGTTACGTTTGGTTATGATATTGATAACTCCGGCTATTGCGTCACTGCCATAAAGTGAAGAAGCGGCCCCTTTTACAATCTCTATGCGTTCTATATTAGCAGGATTTAATTGATTCAAGTCGTTTTGCCCTCCTACATCGCCATTCATTCTTTTTTCCATTTATCATGATCAGGATATAGTCATTGTTCAATCCGTTTAGTTGGATATGGCTCCCCATATCACCATCATGAAAGGTCAATGAAGAACTAAGACCACTGAGCAAATCGTCTATACTGCGTGCCTGATATTGTTCCAAAGCTTTGCTGGTTATGACTTCAGTCTGTACGGGAGCATCTTTCAGATAATGTTCAGTACCTGTACCCGTGATGACCACTTCATTCAGTAATACGGACAATTCTTTATCGTCTTTATCTTTGAGAATACTTTGGGCACTTGCAATTTGTGTACCTAATAGTAGAATAGCAGGAAGTAAATACCTCATATTATGTTTTATTTAATTTGCAAAATAAAACATCAAGTTTCCCTCTGATAAAGAGGAATGCCACAAAGGAATAGACGTTGGAAAACGCTTGTTCGAATGGACACATACTTCTAATCCTGGAAGCTTGGTGTTTATTGTTCAACAGACTTAGCAGGTATTCTGGCTTTCCTCTGATTGGAAACCTTCCCATTTCTTCAAATGAAACAGTGGTTTTAGACTATCCAATCAACATCATGAGGATTTACAGCTGCAGGTACAGCCCCGGATTTACACCGGATTCCCTTGCATCGGGCTATGTGATAGCCCGATTACTAATTCTGTTGCAAAGATATAGGTTTATTTTATATTATCTTCGATAAGTCTTTGATTTTTTAGCTTTTAAATTTTAAAGACAAACTGATGTAGAATGAACGTCCGGGGGTAAGAGTTGCATAATTGCTGTTATAAGGACGATCATCCGTATAATCGAACAGGTTTTCTATGCCACATCCGGGTTCTATGATTACAGATTTTAAGTTGAAAGAATGGCGTGTGTTTAAATCCCACAATTGATAGTCGGGAGCATAGCCATAACTTTTAGAGAAACGTTTGCTGTTGATACGACCGTTCAAATTTATGTTCAACCGATATATCTTCCATGAATGCGCCCATTGGGCATTGATATTGTATGCGTTTTTAATACTTTTGTCGATGGGTTGTTCCAATTCCACGTCTTGGGTATTAAGATGAGTGTATCCTCCGCTTAAATTGAACCCGGCACCTAGGTATGCATTGGCGGATACATTGATTCCGTGGACTTTAGCCTCCGCTATATTATCACGTTGACGAACTTCCTTATGACCATATTGCTCCATAGCTTTATCTCCCGTGGCAATCGTATTATAATCTATCATGTCACGAATATTATTATAAAAAGCATTGACTGATACAGAAAAACGCTCATGTACATACTCTGCACTCAATGAGAAATAATCATTCTTTTCCGGCTTTAAATCCAAATTGCCTATTGTCAACCTGTCATTTTTTTTTTAGCTATGTCAGTGGCATAGAGTTCAGACAGGGTAGGAGTTCGGAAACCTGCTGCATAGGAGGCACGGAAATTGAATTTGCCGGGTTTATACATCAGTGCTACATTGGGAGTGGCATGATTTTTTTGAAATTTTCATGATAAATGTAACGTACACCGATCAAAGCCTGTAGATTTCTCAGTAACTTTATTTCATCTTGTGCAAACAAGGCCAGTGTATAAGCATCTTCTTTGGCTATATTGTCTGTTTGACTTTTCAAGACATCAACGATATATTCTGTGCCGACTGAAAGTTTGTGCCGGTTACCTAATTTAAAGATACCTTTTATGCTAAGATTGTGATTACGGGTCCGTTTTCGCACTTGCTCTTCACCTGCTTTTCCATTATAGGTTTTATTGTCTTTAAAAAAAAACAATAAGAGGAAGAAAAATGATCGGCGTAATAGTCTGCGGTAATATAATTCCCTTTATTTATCATGTATTGGGCACCAATGCCATAATTAAAGGTTTCATGCAATATGTTGTAGTCGTATGCTTCATAAGGGCGGCGTGTCTTGTTGTCATAATATCCGCCGCGGGCATAAAAGGAGAGTTTGTCGGTAGCATCGAAAGTGAATTTTTGATTTGACAGTATTTGCATAGAATCCTGTAGAAGCTACTTTCCCGGTTTCTTCCAGTTCATGAGTTTTGGAGTTCTCTTCGTATGGATTCAGTTGCCATCCCTCGGCCTGCTGACGGCGGTAAGAGGTGTAGGAGCCGAACTTGCCGGTATTGACATCTGTGTTTACGGACTGGGTAAAACGTCCTTTACTGGCATAACGGGTATCGCTGGAAACATTGATAGCATTTTTTGCATCATCAGTAATAATGTTGATTACTCCTCCGATAGCATTTGTTCCGTAAAGAGCGGAAGAAGCGCCGTTCAATATTTCAATACGTTTGATTTTGGCAACATTGATTCGAGCATAGGTGTCATCTCCATACAGGCGTTTGCCATTTTCCAGAAAAATGAAATAATCATCAGGCAATCCATTCAGACTCAATGTTGTCCCCATACCGTTGGTCATACTTGAGAAAGATGGGGTCAGCTTTTGTAAGGCCTCGTCCAGCGATGTTACACTGGCATTACTTAAATCCTTTGCAGTGATAACGGAAACAGGCACGGGGCTGTCCGTCATGCGGTGGTGTGTTCCTGTACCGGTTACTACTACCTGGCCTATATTGGTAAAACTGTCTTGTAGCTTGATAAGAAGATTCTTTTTCACCCCCTTTTTGTGGTGACAGATTTGGGTGTGTAACTGACATGCGTGATTCTTAATACATGTTTTCCATCAGGGAGATTGCTGATGGAAAACTCGCCTTTATCATTTGTGGTGCATCCTGAAAGGCTTTGATCGATACGGATATTAGCTCCCACTACAGGTTCGTTGGTATCGGCACTCACAATCTTTCCACTGATACTGACTTGTGCCAGTACGTCAATAGCCAGACAGCTTAAAGTAATTGCTGTCAATAATAACTTTACTTTCATCGAAAGAATTTAAGGATTAATAATTCACTTTCCTGACCCCGGGAGAGCATGATTATCTATGTTCGGACTTGGCAGGTTTCCTGGCTTCAACCCTGAAAAGCGCCTTCCCATTTCTGGCAAAAAGAAACAGTGGCTTGGTGAGAATTGCTTTTCATCAGACGGGTTTCACAGTAGCGGGCACTGCTTCGGATTCTATAACCGAATTCCCTTTTATACAGGCAGAGAAAGGCTGCCTATATCACCAAATCGGGCACAAAGGTAGGCAATTATTTTATATATGTTTTAAGATTAATGAAAAAAGAAAATGGTTGCTTTTGAAAGAGGTGGGGGATTTTGAACCGTAGGAGTGAATTAGATTCACTCCTACGGTAATATGAATTTGCAATAATTCTGGCGGGATCAGGCAAGTGCCAATATTAATATTTGTGCTGTGAGTACACGTAAAAACATGGTAAGCGGATAAACGGTGGCATAACCCACTGCCGGAGCGTCACAAGAGGTCAAATCATTGGAGTAGGCTAATGCGGGCGGATTGGTGGTGGCTCCGGACAATACTCCGATCAAGGTGTAATAGTTCAGTTTATAAACATATCGTCCTATTATACCTACAATCAGTAAAGGCAGCAGCGTAATAATGGCGCCGTATGCTATCCATACATATCCACCCTCGTTAATGATTGTTTCGATGAATCCTTTGCCGGCTCCTAATCCTACGCAAGCAAGGAAAAAGCGAGATACCGATTTCACGTACCATCAAATTGGCACTTATGGTGGTATAGGTTATCAGTTTATAATGTGGTCTCGAAACGGCTTATCAGGATGGATACGATAAGGGGGCCTCCTGCCAGTCCCAGTTTTACCGGTTGGGGGATACCGGGGAATAAAAAAGGAGTGCTTCCTAGAATACACCCTAATGCGATGCCTAAGAAAATAGGGATCAGGTTGGGATGATTCAAACGTTTCATGGAATTACCTAGAATCTTTTTCGGCATGGGCTACAGCTAGTTCGCTACCCACAATCTTCACCCGGTCACCCATTTGCAATTGCAGGTTGGGAGTGGCCACAAGGTCTACACCCGAACGGTTTACACGGGTAATGCTTGCTCCGAAGTTATTCCTGATTTTTAGTTGAGCCAATGTCTTGCCATTCAATTCAGGCTTGGTGATCAGAATTTTTCTGGAGATAAGTTGTTTGTTTTGGAAATCCCATTCCACATTCACTTGTTTTCCAAAAAGACAGTGATAGCTTCTACATCTATCGGATTGGCGATAACAAGAATCTCATCGTGTATGTGAAATACTGTAGTGGAGTTCACCAGTTCTGTTTGTCTGTCTCCGTCACAATGCCGTATGCGTGAAATCACAAAATCACGGTTTACCAATGGCTTGATTTCTTTTATTGTTTTACCTTCTACGGCTTCATTGCGTATTTCTAGTGAGATAGGGCGTACAGTCAGTTCTTGTAGATGCCCCAATCCCCGTTCCGCATCGGCTTCTTCGGTTTTTGTGTTGATGCGCAGGATATATTTCAATGCCAGCAGGGAGAGAATACACCCTACTACTCCCAATGGATAGGCTACGGCATATCCCAGTGCTATTTCGGGAGCGTCTATACCATTCAGATCACTGTTTGCTTGCTGTGCGGCACCTAGTCCCGGGGTATTGGTTACAGCTCCAGAAAGAATTCCTACCATTGTGGTAATGGGGACACCTGTTATGAAATGGAGTATAATGGTGATGCTCACACCTAAAAATACAACCATCATGGCAAGCAGGTTCAGTGTGAATCCTCCTTTTTCTTGAATGCTGAGAAGAAACCAGGGACCCACTTGTAGTCCGACTGAGTAGACAAATAATATCAGACCGAACTCCTTTAAGAAATGCAACAGATGTTCGTCCAGGTTCAGATTGAAATGACCGAATACAATTCCTACAAAAAGTATCCAGGTTACTCCCAATGAGATACCTGCCACTTTTTTATTTTTCCTAACATGATGCCGAAAGCAATGACCAGTGAAAGAATAAGTACGGAATGTGCTACTCCGCCGCCCCATAAATTAGGGTACCCTTCAAAGAGATTTCTAAAAAGTTCCATAATTCATTATCTAGTTTAATTATTTATAGTATCAATTTTATCATTGTTGTATAGCTGTCATTCTGGCAAAAATGACTGCAAAGGTAGCTTATTTAATTGATAAACCATAAAACTTTAATTGCTTTCTAAGGATATTTACTTGATATGTCGGAATTATGAATTAATCTGTTATTCTAATTTCGATAATTTGCAATTTGCACTATCTTTGTATCCGTTTTTAAAGAAATACTAAAGAATGAAGCCACAATTACTCATAGGGGCCGCTACATCGGGAAGCGGAAAAACGACTTTTACGATGGGGTTGCTGCGGGCATTGCACAAACGAGGCCTGCGAGTACAGCCTTTTAAATGTGGTCCTGATTATATTGATACACAATTTCATACGCTGGCTGCTGACCATGAGTCGGTGAATTTGGATATTTGGATGGCATCAAATACCCATGTACAATATCTGTATAATAAATATGGAGATGGAGCCGATGTATGTGTAACCGAAGGAGTGATGGGATTGTTTGACGGTTATCAAAGAATGCAGGGAAGTAGTGCTGAAATAGCCAGATTGTTGAATATCCCTGTAGTGTTTATAGTAAGTGCGCGTTCTACAGCTTATTCTGTGGCTCCGTTAATTTATGGTTTCAAGCATTTTAATCCGGCTGTGAAGATTGCAGGTATTGTTTTCAATCAAGTATCATCTCCTTCTCATTTCGCTTATTTACGTGAGGCTTGTGTTGATGCAGGAGTAGAGTGTTTGGGGTATCTGCCTATGACAGAAGGGTTGAAAATTCCATCCCGGCATTTGGGTTTGACATTGACAGCCAAACGTTCCATGAACACCTTGATAGAACAGGCTGCGGAATTGGTTGAAAAATATGTGGATTTGGATAAGCTGCTGAGTATTTGTCATCGTAATTTCCGTGTCGGTATACATTGCCTTATAGTTCAGAAACAGGGGTGGAAAGTTTTACTCCTTCTGCTAAAAAGATGAAGATAGCCATAGCGCGGGATCCGGCTTTCAACTTTATCTATAGAGAAAACATAGACCGCTTGTCTGCGCTAGGAAGCATTACTTATTTCAGTCCTGTATATGGTAGTGATTTGCCGGATGCTGATTTGGTTTATTTACCCGGAGGATATCCGGAATTGTTCGCCCGTCAACTACATCGGCGCAAAAAGTTAATGGAAGCATTAAGAACTTATGCAGAGGAGGGGGGGAAAATTTTGGCCGAGTGTGGAGGTATGATGTTTCTCACCCGTTCCTTGACAGCCCGCCAGGGAGGGACTGCATATGCCATGACGGGTATTTTGCCTTTGGATTGTACCATGGTGGGTGCCAGACTTCATCTAGGGTATCGTCGTATAGAATATAAAGGGATGGAGCTTCGCGGGCATGAATTTCATTATTCCAATGTTGTTGCTCCTGACGCTATGCCTTCTGTAGCAAAACAATTTACGGCAAGAGGAATGGAAGTGAGTACCCCGCTTTATAGATATAAAAACGTGATAGCCGGATATACTCATCTATATTGGGGGGAAACGGATATCTTGAAATTATGGAAAGTATGAAACGTATTTATACACGAACCGGAGATAAGGGCATGACAGGAATTCATGGTGGAGAGCGGGTTTTTAAAGATGATATCCGCATTGAAGCTAATGGATGTATTGATGAATTGAATGCTGTTATAGGAATTGTGCGTTCGTTTTTACCTCAGGAGCACGAATGGCAATCCTTGCTTTTTTCAATTCAGAAAAACATGATGGCAGTGATGAGCCATGTGGCTACACCATCAACTATCCGTGAAGGGAATCCTAATATCTTGCCTGATGATTTATGCTCTTTTTGTGAGGAAGCAATGGATACATTGATGGAACAGATGGAGGATAATAGTTCCTTTATCCTTCACGGAGGAACGCCGGTATCAGCGCAGCTGCAATTTGCAAGGACTGTGGCACGTCGGGCAGAACGGAGATTATGGACTTTGCATAAACACGATCCGTTACCGGAAATCATACTTCGGTTTATCAACCGGCTGTCCGATTTATTTTTTGTTATGGCCCGTTATGAGATGCAACAACAGAACTGGACGGAAGAAAAGTGGCAGTCCTTTGCATATAAAAGAAAGAAGAAAGAGTGATGAAAAAGAATTTACACCCGATTATGTTGGCAGGAACAGGCAGTGATGTTGGCAAAAGTGTTATTGCTGCTGCATTATGCCGCATTTTTAAACAGGACGGTTATCGACCGGCACCTTTTAAGGCACAGAATATGGCACTGAATTCATATGCCACTCCGGAAGGGTTGGAAATAGGGCGTGCACAAGCTGTACAGGCCGAAGCGGCTGGAGTCCCTTGTCATACGGACATGAATCCTTTGTTGTTGAAACCCAGTTCCGATCATACTTCGCAAGTGGTGTTAAACGGTCGTCCCATCGGTAATCGTAACGCTTTTGAGTATTTTCGCAAGGAGGGACGTGAAGAGCTGAGGCAAGAGGTAAACGCAGCCTTTGACCGTCTTGCCGCACGTTATAACCCTATTGTAATGGAGGGAGCAGGGAGTATTTCCGAAATAAATCTGCGGGATACTGATTTGGTGAATATGCCGATGGCCTGTTATGCGGATGCGGATGTGATTTTGGTAGCTGATATTGACCGGGGAGGAGTATTTGCCAGTGTCTATGGTTCGGTCATGTTACAAACTACTGAGGACAAGAAACGTATAAAAGGAATAATCATTAATAAATTCAGAGGGGATATCCGTTTGTTTGAGCCTGGTGTGAAGATGATGGAAGATTTATGTGGTATTCCTGTCTTGGGAATAATACCTTATTATAGAAATATACATATTGAGGAAGAGGATTCCGTAGTCTTGGACTATAAACGGATGCAAGCAGTGGAAGGCAAAATAAACATAGCAGTTGTTCTGTTGCGTCATCTCTCAAACTTTACAGATTTCAACAGATTGGAACGGGATGAACGGGTGCACCTTCTTATTATACCAATAATACGGAAGATCTGGCCAAAGCTGATATTATTCTGCTTCCTGGCAGCAAAAGCACTTTGGATGACTTGTATGAGTTGAGACGGAACGGGGTGGCGCAAGCTGTCCTGCGTGCGCATAGGGAAGGGGTTACTGTAATGGGAATTTGTGGGGGATATCAATTGATGGGACTTGAGATTCACGATCCGGAAGGAGTGGAGGGAGAGATCCGCCAATTGCCGGGACTGGGACTGCTTCCCGTCATTACTACGATGCAAGGGGAGAAGGTGACACGGCAGGTGAATTTTCATTTTCTTGAGAATGCGGAAACTTGCCAAGGATATGAAATACACATGGGAGAAACCCGCCCGGTTCCGGGGGTGTCTGTAGTTCCTTTGAATAAACTGGAAGACGGTGGAGAGGACGGTTGTTTTGTAAACCAAAAATGTATGGGAAGTTATATTCATGGAATATTGGATAATCAGGCATTTATAGATTATTTGCTGGAACCATACGCAGAAAAACTGGAGTGTCATATGGTGTTGGATTACCGGACTTATAAAGAAGAACAATATGATAAATTGGCAGAGCATGTACGCAGTCATCTTAATCTGCCTTTGTTGTACCAAATAATGAGTGGGAATGATTGAAGGACATGGTGATGATGCTTATAAGTATAAAGCAATAAAGATAAATTTCAGTTCAAACGTATATAATCATGTAGACCATAGCGGATTACATCAACATTTGTTTCAGCAGATGGAAAGTATCCGTACGTACCCCGAACCGGAACCTTATTCGTTGGAAAAGGTTTTAGCGGAACGGTTTCATCTTTCGTCTGAAGAGGTTTGTGTGACCAATGGGGCTACGGAAGCCATTTATTTAATAGCTCAGACATTCAGGAATCAGATTTCGGCTATCTTGATGCCGACTTTCAGCGAATATGCGGATGCTTGTCGTCTGCATGGTCATAAAGTGGTTCCTATATATAATTTGAACCGTGTGCCGGATAGGGGAGGTTGATATGGTTATGTAATCCTAATAATCCCACTGGAGAGGTCAGGGAGAAGGAAGTCTTGACAGCCTGTATAAAACAAAATCCGCAGCGTATTTTTGATCATGGACCAGTCGTATGAATTCTTTACACAGAAGGCTTTGCTTACAGCCAGGGAGGCTGCGGAATTTCCGAATGTTATCCTGTTGCATTCCATGACAAAACGTTTTGCCGTGCCCGGCTTGCGTTTAGGATATATCACTGCATGTAAAGAACTGCTACATGAAATCCGGACACAGCGGATGCCTTGGTCTGTTAATCAGTTGGCTATAGAGGCCGGGCATTATTTATTGTCTTCTTCTCAATATGATATAGATATCTCTTTGTTATTGAAGGAAAAAGAGAGATTAGTTCAATCTTTACTTTCAATAGGGGGAATGGAGATCTGGCCATCGGATACTCACTATATGTTAGTTCAATTGCGTATGGGAAAGGCAGCGGCTTTGAAAGAATATCTGGCAACAGAGCAGGGAATTCTTATTCGTGACGCATCCAATTTTGAAGGGCTGAATGAACACTTCTTCCGTATTGCTACACAAACTCCGGAAGAAAATGACAAACTGGTAGAAAGTATAAAGAAATGGACATATATGTATTAATTCTTCCGTTGTTGATAGGATGGATATTAGATAAATTGCTTGGGGATCCGATAGGATTGCCGCATCCAGTGGTAGGATTCGGGAAGCTGATCTCTTTTTGTGAGAAACGATGGAACTGTGGGACACATCGGATGTTGAAAGGAGGGGTGGCGGCCATTATGCTTATTTTGCTAGTGTATGCAGGATCTGTTTTGGTATTGCATTATCTGTTTGTGCTAAACCGTTGGTTGGGTATTATTCTCTCCGCTGTGCTTGTTTTCTATTGTTTGGCAGGAACTACACTTATCAACGAAGTAAGGCAGGTTTTTTTGGCTGCGGATCATTCTTTGGAGGAAGGAAGAAAGCAGGTTTCCCGTATTGTAGGGCGTGATACTTCGGAACTGACAGATCAGGAAGTGCGTACGGCTGCTTTGGAAACATTGGCCGAAAATTTGAGTGACGGAGTTATTGCTCCGCTGTTTTGGTATTTGCTTTTGGGAGTTCCCGGTATGCTTGCCTATAAAATGGTTAATACGCTTGATTCTATGGTAGGCTATAGGAATGAACGTTATCTTCAGTTTGGTTGTGCCGCTGCACATATTGATGATATGGCGAACTATATTCCGGCTCGTTTAACCGCACTTTTAATGGTTCTGTCTGTGGGGCGTCCCGGTTTGCTGAGATTTGTAGGTAAATATGGTAACCGGCATGCAAGTCCTAATTCAGGTTATCCGGAGTCTGCTTTTAGCAGGTATCTTGAATTGCCGTTTTGGAGGTCCTCATGTTTATTTTGGAGAGATAGTCTATAAACCTTTTATTGGAGATAAGGATCGGTTTATCCATACACAGGATATGCATAAAGCTGTCGATATAAACAGGAGAGCAGAAATCTTGATGGTTATAGTAAATATTGTTTGCTTATATTTGGTCGGTTGAAAAATATATATTACTTTTTGTTTCCGTTTTAGAGATGCGGCAGTAGCTCAGTTGGTAGAGCATCAGCTTCCCAAGCTGAGGGTCGCGGGTTCGAATCCCGTTTGCCGCTCCAAAGAGAATTCTGATAGTCAGGTAGTTGGCTATCAGAATTCTCTTTTTTAGCACTATTTGAGGAAGATGAATACAGGTGGTTTGAACATCATTATGTAAATTGATTGAGCAGTATATGGCTAATGAGAAATATGGGAACAGATTTGTTTATAAAGGCCCATGCAGTATATTCATACGCTAAAGTATCGGCACTTACACGAATTGCATCTGCATTGCTGCTTTCTATAACGATTTTCCTTGGTTGGATTGATGTGTACATCCGATAATGAAAAGACAGGAGAAATATGAAAACGTTATTTTCATAATCTCAAATTATAATGTGAAGAAACAATGTCTTTAGAAAAGTAATAAAAAGTGCAATCCATCAATAATCAGAATTGCACTTTTATTTTCCACTAATTTATATTCTTAATTTTCTTTTTTTGAGGGATATCCAAAGATACAAAAACTAACTGATTAGCAATAATTTAACTTGAATAGGTTGTATAATTTTGTACTATTGAAAGAATATCCCTAAACATATTGGATTTACTGGGTACAGATATAGAGAAAGTCCTTATTTTTTGATAATCAGTCAGAAGCTTCTTTATTAATTGGTGCAAAAATGCCAAGTACACACATTACAACTCCAGTTCAACCACAAATATCCATTTCCCTATTTTTAAATTCCCAGACACAGCCAGATCAATAGCCGCTTCGTTATTTTTTGTCTTGTCAGTCAAGCCGACACATAAGGTATACTTTCCCTGCAATTCTGCCGGAATATTAAACCGACTCAAATAATTGTATGATATTCCCTTCAACCATTCGGAAGGTTCTGCTTCCGGTTCTGTATAAAAAGAAATACAATTTCCTTTTTTTCATTCATCAAAACAAAACTAACCTGATATTTATAATTCCAATTGGGATGATTATTAGGCAATACACCCACACCATAGTTTTTCCATGAATGAAACAAAGTCAACGTTTTGTGGTCTTGCTCCACCTTTTTATATAGTCCGGATAAAGACGATAACCGCCTAAAGTTATAAAACGCTGAACTTGGTCCGGCAGCTCTTCTATCCAGAATTTGCACTGTAAAGGCATACGCAAATCCAGCGTGTTACAATGGCTGTCCAAAGCATCAGTCACAGAAACGGTAAAAGCTTCTTTGAAATCGTTCATGGCAAAAACGTTTGTCTCCTTGGAAATGCTTGTATTTTGAGTTATCACCATCTTGTGCGTTAAACCACCAGCATCCCTCACCAATAAGAGCTCTTTTTTTGGGAAAAGTTCGTCATGCACCATCGCACGTTCTTCATTAGAAAACCAAAAACTGCCTATACCATCCCTGCGAGGAAGAAACCCCAGCTTGTCATATACTAGCGGCTTGGAAAACCTGTAGTCGCTCTGCGAAAGATTCATTACCGTAAGCACTTTTTGAAGTGTCTTGCATACGATTCGGTTATCTGTCGGATAACGCTTTCCAGATTATCTTGCTTTTCGAGTACCAGTCCATGTCCTTCTCCCCATCTTCCCAATCCATATGCATCAATATAATCTACCTCATCCGGATTGTCATATTCCTTTGCAAAAGCCTCTATGAACTTGTCCAGCTTTTCAAGGAATACTGGATTATCATAATAAGGCTGGGTTTTGCCTTCATCGTCTATTGGGCTTTCTGTGGCTCCGGCTTCGTACACATAGGTCGGTACTCCGTCTACACCATGAAAGAACAACCCCTGAAGGCCAGTTTAAGCCCTTTTGTCTTTGGCTTTTTGTATATACCATTTATACCGTTCATTGTAAATCCATGCATATTTGCCCTCCTCGGGTTCCAAATCTTTCCACAGCATTCTGATGTACAGAATATTGGAATAATCAGCTGCTTTGCATTCTTCCATCTGTTTCCAAAAAACTTCGGGAGTATAGATGTTGCTTTTTATTGTGGCGTGTTCCCTGAAAAGATCAGCCTTCTTCGTACATCATCCATCCCATGGCAGGATTTTTCAGTACGGTGGTCAAATCCGGGCTATAGTTTACCCATTTGTTCATTTGGGCTTGAAGTGCGGCGGATCCCAATAGGTGCATGCTGCACAAAAGGATTGCGGTTAGGCGTAAAATGGAAATACTTTTCATGATTAGAATTAATATTATTAAAAATGTATTTTATAAAATCATTACAAAAAGGTTTTTGATAAAAAATAATCTGAGTCATTGCATGAGAGTTAATGAAACGATATACTTTTATGTCCATTGCTAAGACATTTTTTCTTCTCTAGATCCTAATATTGAAAGATACCGCTTTCGTTACTTGCTAAAACTTCAGTTGAATTACCTTGATAAATGTTTATATTAATTATTAAAAAGTAAAGTAATTAAATTGCAATCGTTTTCATGTGTCATTATATTTAAAGTTTATATATAAGCAAATTTAAGGAATAATCTGTTACGTTGTTTTCAGTAATAGGACTTTAACTAAATTTCTTTTAGTTTTTTTTGACAACCTCAATAACATACTCTTTCGGATTGGCTATCAGTCATGCGTCTTTCTTTTGTTCTTTCAGAATGTTTGTGTCAATGACCCTGTATTACAATATTGTTTTAAATGTGTTGTATGTTGGTCTATATATAGTTTATTCTGTGCATTTTTTATGCATAAGATTTTTCTTTAAAATATTTGTTATAGCTTTGCTATCACAAATAACTGAATGTGTTTTTATTTTTAGATTCATTAAACTGGGATGTTGTAAGGCATCTTGATAAGTAAAGCAGTTTGTATTGAAAAAGGCAGGATTGGTGAATCCCGTCTTTTTATGTATCTTTTTGTTATAAGAATGAAGGTGTGTCAAAATGCGCACCTTCTTTTTTTATGCACAAAGCCCCGACTTTCACAAGCAGGGGCTTTGTTATTACCTAAAGATTTTGTATCTTTAAGCATAACAATTTATACTATGACAAAGATACATTTTCGTCCTTACAATCCCAACCAAACAGTGCTTTTTCCTCCAAGAATTGACGAGGATATTGCAGAGCATGATCCAGTTCGGATGGTTGACGCTCTGGTTGAGAGCCTGAACCTTGAAAGTTTCAGGAAGTTGTATAAGGAATGCGGGCGCAGCCCTTACCATCCCAGGATGATGCTCAAGGTCATTCTGTATGCCTATATGAACAACATCTACTCCTGCCGGAAAATCGAAAAGCTCCTTCACCGTGACATCCATTATATCTGGCTTGCCGGATATGAGAAACCGGATTTCATCACCATCAACCGTTTCCGCAACCGGGTGAAGAATGAAATCAACGAGGTGTTTACCCAAACCGTACTCCTTCTCTCTTCCAAAGGCTTCATCAGCTTGAATGTGGAATACATTGACGGGACAAAGATTGAGTCCAAAGCCAATAAGTATACTTTCGTCTGGCGGAAAACGGTTGAGCGGAACCGTGAACGCCTGATGAAGAAGATACATATCCTGCTAGGGCAGATAGACAATGTCATCGCCCAGGAGAACTCATCGGAAAGCAATGAGGAGATTGAGTTCACTCCGGCCATGCTGACCGAAATGGTAGGAGAATTACGTCAAGCACTCGAACAGGTTCCTGAGCCTTCCACCAAGGAGGAAAAGACTGAGCTGAAAAAGAGACGCAAACAGCTGAAGGAGTTGGAAGAGCACAGGGACAAGCTACAGGAATACGACAACCGTCTGGACACGCTGCAGGACAGGAATTCCTATTCCAAAACGGACAATGACGCTACTTTCATGAGAATGAAGGAGGATGCCATGCGTAACGGCCAGACAAAGCCCGGTTACAACCTCCAGATCGGCACCGGGAACCAGTTCATTACCGACTTTGCACTCTTCCCGAACCCTACGGATACACTGACCCTGATACCTTTCCTGCAATCCTTCTCAAGCAGATATGACAGGCTGGCCCATACGGTGGTTGCCGATTCCGGCTACGGTTCTGAGGAGAATTACCGCTTCATGTCAGAAAACGGTATGGAAGCCTATGTCAAGTACAACTACTTCCACATGGAACAGCGGCCGAGATTCAAACCGGACCCGTTCAAGGCGGAAAACTTCTACTACAATGAAGAACATGACTTTTGCATCTGCCCTATGGGACAAAGGATGCGGAGGATAGGTACTAGACATGTGAAAACCGCATCCGGATATGTCAGTGAAAATGCCAGGTACAGAGCCGTCAGATGTGAAGGCTGTCCGCTAAGATGCCGTTGTTTTAAAGCAAAAGGAAACAGGACGATAGAGTTGAATCACAGACTCAGAAAATACAAGCAAAAAGCCAAAGAGTTGCTCTGCTTTCAGAGGAAGGGCTGAAACACAGAGGACAGAGATGCATAGAACCGGAAGCCGTGTTCGGACAAATGAAAAACAATATGAATTACAAACGTTTCCGCCATTTTGGAAAGGATAAGGTCTTCATGGACTTTGCCTTCTTTGCCATTGCCTTCAATATAAAAAAGATGTGTGCAAAAATGACTAAAGAAGGTATGGATTGGCTGATTAGACCGTTTTATGAGCTTACAGTTGTTCTATTTAGATGTTGAGAACGCATAAATCAAAGAAATCCTCAAAATATCGCAGCTTAAAAAAAATGAGTCGATTTTTATAGTCAATGAAAAAAAAGAAGGCGCATCGTGTATTACGACACACCTTCATTCTTTATTCAAAGAGACGCAAAATATATTATTTCAGTATTTCACCTTTTTCATTGAAGAACACCGTACTTTCAGTTCCTTCCTTGTCTGTCAGAACAACCTGATAGGTCTTGCTGCCATCCTCTGCCGCTTCCACCGCCGCTTCCTTGACGGTTGATTCCGCAAAATTTTTGGCGATTGCTTCCGTTACCGCTGCCGGAAGGTCTTTCACTTCAATAGGGGTGAAGTCATTTACTGCCATGACTGTTTCAACACCTGAGGTCAAATTTTCGGCAAATGCCACTGTTGTTCCTAATCCCATTACCAATGCTACTGCAACAAAAGATTTTTTCATAATCTTATATTTTTAATGGTTATTGTTTTACGATAATGATAGGACAATTTTTATGCCAAAAGAATAACTAATCTGATTATCAGTTGGTTAATATTTTACTAATTATATGTGAAATGGAAAAAATCCTCATATAGTGTGGGATGATGTGGAAATGTTCCACATTGATACCTTTCTTCCATTAATCTTTTCGCACCTTTGCGGAAAAATGGATAAAATCAGATACCGTCTTGTATATAACCGCCAGAACACACTTAACAGGCAGGGCACGGCTCTTGTACAGGTTGAAGCCTATTTAAACCAAAGAATCTACCTGAAGACAAACGTGTACCTCAAACCAGAGTGCTGGAGCCGTGAAGGGGCACAAGTCATTAACCACCACCAATCTAACGAACTCAACGCAATGCTCTATGAATACATCCTGTATCTGCAAGGCATAGAATTGGGGTATTGGAAGCGCGGAAAACCTGCCACACTCTCTTTACTGAAAGATGCCGTCAAAAAGAAAAGTGCCGTGAATGTCAGCTTCTCCATTTTCGCCAAATCAGCCATTGACAATTCGGACAAGAAGCAGTCCACCAAGGACAACCTGCACTCTACACTGGCGGTCTTGAATGACTTCCGTTCCGGATTGGACTTCAAGGATATTACCTATACATTCCTTCGTGATTTTGAGCAATACTTAAGGGAAAAGGGCAATGCGGACAATACGATAGCCAAGCACATGAAACAGCTCCGTATCTTGGTCAATGAGGCAATCAACCAGGGATATATGCACGCGGATGCTTATCCGTTCAGAAATTAGAGATGGTTTTACCGTTTAGATCCAATACAAGTTCCTTCCCTTTTGCCACCTCAACCGGTTTCTCCAGAATAATGTCATCAGACAATATAAAGCTACCTCCGTTCTGGGCGGCTTCATCAAGAGCACCCGCACCAAAGAATTTCACGATACGGGAAACTGAAATTTCCTGCCCGTTGTTATCTATAAGAGTCACTTTCAGAACGGCCTTTTCTCCACTTATTCCTTTCTTGTTGATTTTGACTGTCGTTCCGGTACATTTCCCATCCGTAAATACAGGTTCCTTAATTTCCACATCCTTATTTTCAGCACGGGGCACAATCTCTATATCTGTAGTACCGTCCTCGCTTCTCAATTCCGCAACCAAAGCCTTATAATTTTCTGTTGTCAAACCAATAAATTCAATATCAATTGTATTACTAACGGAAGTTACCGAGAAAATATCGCAACCATCCTTGAACTTGACAGATAATATTTTGGTACGTGGTACGGTCAGCTTGGTCTTTCCGTCAGCCAGAGTGAATATGACATTATCAGGATCACTTGTGTAGTCCACTCCGTTTTCCGCAAATACCGCATCACCTCTGTCGCCTTTCTCCCCGGTCGCCTTAATCCCTGTCGATTTCCAGTTTTTGCCGCCATCCGTTGAGATTTCCCATTCATTTGTCGTGGCGTTGATTTGAACTTGGGGGGCAATGGCATCGTCCCCTTTGGCTCCTTGCGCCTTTATTTTTGTATCAGTCATACCTATCCACCAATTACCGTTCTCGCCGATATGAGGTGTGATGCCGTCAGATTTACTTTATGATGTAAGAAAAATCATACTATCCCTTCTCATTTGGAGAATCCATATATCCCGATTTACAAGACGAACATAACGCTTTTTAAACTAATGTTATCAGATATTTATTAAATAATTGGTGCAAAATTAACTAAAAAATGATGCTGGCCTGTAATATAATTTTTTACATTCCAGACCGATTCAATATATTTATATTTCTTCTTTGGTAAATCGTTTTTTATTCTTATTTTGCAGAGTCTTTTTTTATTGACATATCGTGACAATGGATTTTAGTGTTTTGGCAGCGATGGTGCAAGCGGATAGGATTTTTAAGTGTGTATTTTATAATCAATCAGATAAACAATAGGCAGAATGGAATTAAATGACTGGTTGGCTATAACTGGGGCTTTAAGGGATTGGAAGCTGTCCGCTGGGATTCATATTCTGTGTAAACCGCAAAACGCACGGAAGGAGAATGCGTCTGCCGATTCGGTGGAGAATGAGAACGAGCGGAAGCAGGTTGACTGGTTGGAAAAGCGTATAGTCCAGTGTACTGCCAAGAGTGTAGAAAGGACAGCACTCGTAAGTCGGTCAACATCGTATATGGCTCTATCATCTCTTTGAATGAACTGATTGCAACCAATGGCAACTACGTGATTAATTTTCGGATTTATGGTACAAGAAAACCGTCTGACAGCCCGACCAGGAAAGTTTTGTTACTGGCTGACGGTCACGTAGAAGGTGATTTCAGCAAGAATAGAAAGAAGGAAACTACAACCAAAGACTGTACGGAGGTGAAAGCCGACAAGGAAACCACTTCCGATATCCATGAGGAAAAACGGTCAGAATCATAAAGGATAAAAAAGAATCCACTTTGCTTAAACAAAAAGGCTTTACCTGTGTTTGTGTAACTGTTTTGTTTGTCGTTGTGCTGATAGTAAAACATTGGCGCAACAGACAATCTTCATCATAAGACTTTAAATTTATAAATTGGACTGCCCCGGCTCGTGATGAGTCGGGGTATTTGTTTAAATACAATTTCCCAATTGGATTACACAATCAACTGAAGAGAATAGAATTTTATGTATTTTTGCCTTGTATTGTGGGGTAGAAGCCAATCTCATAACAAAAATTACTCCTTGTTTTGGGGATCTATTGTAATACGCAATAATGTGACAAAAAATATTTTTAGAAATAGGCAAATCCTTTTGAACAAATTCGTCATTGTTTTGTTCTTGAAGAATAAAGTAGATTGTCAAAACGTAACTAATCTGAACCGTTCCGGCTTGTGATAAGTGGGAGCGGTTTTATTTCAACAATATTTTTGTTAAAAGATAGCGCGTGAATTATATGTTCTTTTATTTTTTGTACACAGTTGACATGAATTTATGTATCATGGTGAAAAAGAAATCTTATTCCGAAGAGAAATTAAATGAAATGATCGTATGGCTCAATAATCATGCCAATGAACTTCCTAAGGAAATGCAGATAAATAAATTCGCTTTCACACCAAATTTGAAACTTACTGTTGAAAGTTGCATCATGCAGGCTAAACAATGTTTGGGTAACTAGGGATATTCAGTAAATGTCTCTAAAAAATAAGATGGCATATGAAGATGATAGGGCATGACCATTTCATATGCCATTCTTATTGTCATTTTTCCGTGCTTTCTCACATAATTCTATCCGACAGGACATGACGTTCCGGAAGAAGTCTGATGACCTCTTCTGATTCTGTGAGTAAAATCATATCATGCTGCTTTAGCTGTTTTGTTTCTGATTTTTTCTATCATCAGTATGGCATTTGCCGTATGTATTCCAAAGAAAATCCACAGTATTTCCGTCTTCCTGTTTCTGGCCTTTATCCTTGAGAGCGAGTAATGTTGCTTTTGAGTGCCGAAGCTTCCTTCAAGCCGGATTGCCCTTTCTTTTGATGAGTTCGCTTCTAAGTACCTTCCTCAAAGGCTCATCTTTGGCCGCCCTTCCCTTGCGCACAAAGGATGTGGATATCCCATATTTTTACAGAACTTTCTGTTGGCATTATTGGCATATATGGAATCGGCAGCCACACATCTTACCCTTACATTCATCAGCTTCTGCTGCATACGGATACAGTCCTTCAAGCGTATACCCTCATTGAATGCCTTGAACGAGAGGTGTTCGATGAACGATATGCCGTCTATCTGTATATTATTGACCTTTGCACCGAACTCGACGGACTTGGTTTCCTTGCCTCTGACGATGGGACGTACATAATGACGGTCAATGCTGACGATGCGGTCACTGACTTTCCGCCCTTCAAACATTTCCTTTTTCTTGTACAAGCACCTTTCTGATGATGGAAAGACGCTTATGATAATCCTGGGTATATCGGAGTAAAGCACCGTACTCGCTATGAATCCCATCCCTTTGACTGAGGAGCTTTTCAAGAAGCTTGATCATACGGCGCTTAAGCATTCTTGTCCTTGAGGCCCTCCTCTTTCTTTTCTTGCAGTAGGACAGATAGGATTCCGCCACATTCCTGTATTTGTTACGCGGACGCCTTATGCCAGGAGATCACTGCAATGCTGACATATATGGCTGTAGAGCCATTCGATGCTTTCCCAAAGAAGCTTCATATCCGTAGGAAAACGTATGTGGCTCTCGTAGCATGTGGCATCTGTCATGCACACGTGAAGATTCTCAAGATAAGGTTTCCAGTGTGAAGCCAGGATCTCCTGGAAAGAATCAATGTCAAGGCGGGATGCTATCTCATTACGGATGGCACTGACTATCTTGAAGTTGGTTATGGGAAGGGACGGGGGAATCATAATTCCACAGAAAATCTGGTAGTGTATGTTCCCGTTCAGATGTTCCACCAGTTGCCTGTCGGAGAATCCGGTGTATGCCTTCAGGACCATAAGGGCGATCTTTGCGGAAGGACTGAATCTGTTCCTGCGTCCCAGGCGCCGGTCCGACAGGCCGGCGGCTTTTGCCATACATTCAAACGGAAAGACCGAATGAAGCTTGCCAAGCTCACTCTCATTAAAACTCTTGCGGTATTTTTCCAGAATATCAAATTCTGTAAAACCCAAAGTAGGGTGAATTTCTGAAATATTCACTATCTTTGCCATATCTTATTAGTTTGGATATTTCCCCCGTTTTGGCCGTCAAACCTTATTTTCGGGGGAATACCTAAAGATACAAAAAAGCCAACTAATTCGCAATACTTTGTGTATGAATTAGTTGGCTGATTTTGTAATATTTAATGAATGTCCCTAACTATAAGATGGCTGGAGCTTTTAGACTGCTCCAACAAATCGGAGAGAACCTTGAAAACAATAAATGATATTCTTCTATTATTTAGTAAGTAAATCAAGATGTTTCTTTCATCGACAAAAATATGAAAGTATGCAATGTGTGTGCAACTTAAAAAGCCAATATGTATAAATGATTAGTTTTTCAGTGCTTTTTTATTTTTCTTCACTTTCCAATTCTTTTTTATCTCTTTATTGAGGAATACGGAGAGGATGGTTCTTAAAAAACAACAATACCTCCCAATAGGGCTAATTCATTCAAGGTTGGTTCCAATACTGTTTTCAAAATATCCGAAGCTATTAGGAATTCTAAGCCAAGAAGCAAATAAGTTCCGAATGTGGCTCTTAGTTTTCGTATATTGGTAATGGAATACCCTCCGGTAAAGCGTCGTATTTCATTCTTCAAAAAAAGAAATGATACCTATCAACGCTCCGTATGTGACAATCAAAAGGCTTGTCACACTTATAACAGCTGCTAATAAATCCAAGAAATGAGTAAGCATATTTATTTGTCTTTATGAATAGAACAAATAAATAAGCGATATGTTCTTACATCATGATAACTCTATCTTGACAATTCCTCCATAAGGAGTGAGTGCGCCAAACGCCTCTTCGGGTTTAATGATACCTGCATAAATCTGTGCGTTCAGTAAAATGCCGCCATGAGCAAAGATCGCGACTTGTTCATACGGTTTTTGGCGAAGTTCGTCTAGAAAATCGGCAACACGCCGGTATTGATCTTCAAAGGACTCTCCATTGGTCGCTTTTACATGCAGATAATCTGCATACCATCTTTCCAGATTAGCGTCGGCAATTTCATCGAACCGATGCATTTCCCAATCTCCGAAGTTTAGTTCTTTCAAGCGGTCGTCCCGTTCTGCATCCGGGTAGCCGCAAAAGGTAGCCAGGCGTACACAACGGGTTAACGGACTGGTATAAACTTTATCAAAAGATAGACCTTGTAAATTGGCTGCCGTTTGAGTTGCCTCCATTTCAAAAGTCGGCTTTAAGGGTACATCCGTCTGTCCGTAACAAACGCCTTGCGGAACATCAACAGCAGTATGACGCATTAAGTATATTACCATAGGTTTGTATAGATTAAGTTTATAGTCAGATAAAAAGAAAACTCACATAATAGGAAAGTCGCTCCGCAACAATCACCGGTATATCCTTGCAGGCGTCTGCGCATGAGTGACATTAAAAGGATGAACATCATAGCAGGAGCGATGGCTGCCCACCAGTATCCTTTATCCAGTAATAAAAGCATAGGCAGGGCTCCGGCCATAAAAGCGGATAATAAAACACCTGGGCTCATACGGTCATATATGACTTTTGCTTTCGATTCTTCTTCTTTACGGGCGTATGGAAGCGTGTTGATGATTTGTGCGGCACAAAACTTGCTCCAGGCATCTCCGCTTAATATGGCCGCACATGCCAAGGGTACAGAAAGTGTGGTGAGTATATTCCACATCAATCCATAATAGAATAATAATCCGAGCACTCCGTATGTGCCGATATGTGAATCCTTCATGATGGACAGAATCTTGTCACGTGATGTACCGCCCCCGAAGCCATCGCAGAAGTCTGCCAATCCATCTTCGTGTAAAGCACCTGTTGCTAGTAACCGGGCGGCCAGCGCCATGAGCACAGCTATCTGTACAGGTAGAAATTCTGCAGTGATCCATAGAGTGCCTGCCATGATACCTCCTGTCAGCCATCCAACAAAGGGCCAGTAGTCCACTACTCGTTTAAAGTAAACAGGTGGTACGTCAGCTATTTTCCAAAACGGAAGGCGTGTGAAAAAAATGAGGGAGGCAAGCAGTTTCATGGTTAAAAATATTTAGTGATGGAGGCATGGGCGAAATTGTCCATCTCATTCATCATGTTTACAGAGGAAACAACGATGGGATAAGCGCATATCGCTCCTGTTCCTTCTCCCAAGCGGAGACCTAAATTTAATAAAGGGCGCACTTTCATGGCATCCAATACTAGTTTATGACCGATTTCATCTCCCTGATGTCCGAATATGGCATACGAGAGAACTTCCGGATGAAGTTTTGAGGCGGCTAGAATGCAATTGGTCATGATGAAGCCGTCTACTAGAATAATCATTCTTAATTCTGCCGCCCGGAGCATGCCGCCTATTGCCATAACCATTTCATATCCTCCGAACCAGGCGATGATATCTTTTGCAGAACCGTCACCGGTATAATGGTCAACCGATTGTTTCAATACATTATATTTATGACGGATGCCTTCTGAATCCAGTCCGCTTCCTGCACCCACACATTGCTCTAATGAGATTCCTGTCAGCAAATGCATCCAGATAGAAGAAGGGGAGGTATTACCAATACCCATTTCGCCAAAGCTGACCACATTGCAACCGTCTGCATGAATCATATCCGTTATCTTTGCTCCACGTTCCAGGCATAATTCCATTTCTTCCATACTCATTGCAGGACCTTTTAGAAAACTGTGCGTGCCACGTCCTACGCTACAGTTGATAATGCCTTTCTCGTAAGGAAGATCGTAATCGACTCCTGAGTCTACTAATACAAGCTTAAAACCATGTTGGCGGCATAAAAAATTAACTCCGGCACCTCCATGTAAAAAATTACTTAGTTGTTGCCAAGTGATTTCTTTGGGAGACTTGCTTACCCCTTCTTCTACTATACCATGATCGGCTGCAAAAAGTACGTTGTGCGGATGGCTTAATGTAGGGGAGAGGGTTTGTTGGATTAATCCGATTTGCAATGCAAGGTCTTCCAGAACGCCCAATGAACCTTTGGGCTTTGTCAAATTGTTGATTTTGTCTATCAATGCCTCCCGAAGACCTTCATCGGGATACTCAATATGAAAGTTTTTCATTGTATTTATTATTTTATAGGAACAGGAATTCCCCGATACCATCAAATATACTTGGTCTGCTTTTGAAGCTATATATTGATTCATCCAGCCCTGTAAATCTGTAAAGCGGCGTTGGATGGCGTTTTCGGATACTGCTCCGGAACCTATTTCATTGGTTACGAAAATAAAAGTGGCATCTTGCCGGATAAAATTATCAAACTCCTGTTTGACAGCCTGCAATGCAGCCTCTACATCCGCATCCAAATCAAAGAAAAAGTTGGTACACCATAAGGTGACACAGTCAATCAATACTACATTATCCTTTACTTGATGGCGGCTCAGTTCTTTTTCTTCTTCTATATTCGTCCATTCCGGTCCGCGCCTTTCTTGATGTTTGATAACGCGTTGGCGGAATTCTTCATCCCAAATACGGGAAGTAGCTATATAAACGGGAGTGGGTGATAAGCTTAATGCCAATTTCTCCGCGTATGAACTTTTTCCCGAACGTTGGCCTCCTGTGATTAAGATAATACGTTTCATTGTTCTACTTCTCGGTGGCACGCAGAATCAACGTAGTCGCACCTAATGTGATGATAGCGCCTTCCTCGATTCGTATCCGGTCCTTGTTCCCCAAAATCTCGTTCATCAGAAATGTTCCTGTAATGCTGTCATTATCACGCAGGGTATAAATGACTTCCCCTTGTTTGTTGCGTTTCACATTAATGATACAATGCCGTCTGTCCATGCTCGGATCTGATGTTTCGATGGGAATATCCACTTCAGTGCCTTTGCTTCTGCGTCCTATCAGGTTGTCACCTTCCATCAGGGGTAATACTTGTTTGTATCCGAATACATTTTCTACTACCACGATACTTCCAAAATCCTCTTTATTGGCTTGTTCGTCCAATATTTCTTCTTTACGGGTTGCTTTCAGTTTGGATTTTCCGATACGGATACTGAATTGTTTTTTACAATGGTCGCATACAAAGACCAACGACTGGCCTTCTGTATATTTGGTTTCATCAAAAGTTATATAGTTGTCACATTTGGGGGACACAAAACTCTTTTCATAAAAAATAATCTTGTTTATTTGGAACTCAATATCCATGCATTCTTGAATGCATCATTTTGTTTCAGTTCATTTAATTTTTTATAAGCAGCGGCTTTATCTGCAAAGTTGCACAAAGACAGGCGATAACGTCCGTTACCTTCTATGATTGTTACATCCTTGTATCCTTTTTGCTTGTACTCATTAAGTACTTGCTGTGCGTCATTGGCTGTCGGTAAACTGGATACGATGATATAATACTTATTTTTTTACTGCTCGAAGGTGTTGCTGTTTCTTTCTTCTCAAGGGCAGGTTTACTTACAGTAACAGGCTTGGCAACTGGCTGTTCTGTGCTGTTCAATTTTGCTGCAACAGTATTCTTGGGTACTGCTTCTTGTGCTTTTCCTACCTTTTCTACTTTTACAGTTACAGGTTTCAACGTGTTTTGATTATTTTTGATATTCGTCTTCTTGGGTTGCTGCGGTCTGGAAGGAACGGTTACCAAGGTCGTTGCCAAAGATTGGGAACGAATGGCGTCAAACAGACCATCCGTACCTAAAGAAGCATAATTACCTTTGTCCACATATGTGTTCTCTACCGGAACAGACAAGAAGAAAAAAATAAGACTACAGCTATTGCCACAGCTACTGCATTTCCTATCCACTGACGTTTGAAACGTACAGTTCTCTTCCTTTTTTCTTTGTCGGGGAAGTAATTCTCTGGTTGCTGCAGACGTTGTTGAAGTAAGATATTCTAATCTGGTGATAGAAAACGAACTAAGTCCGTATAAGGTAGGTGATAATGCACCGTCCTCATTGGGATGAAACTCGTATGTGCTATGAATATTATAATGTAAGACCCCTATACCATGCATTTCTGCACATCCGTTTTGGTATAGTTGTTCTTTCAATCCGGCTACTTCTTCTTCTATCATGCGTGTGGCATCAGGAAAATCGGTGTGATGAGCTTGCATATACGATTGAGCTAATAAACCATCGTTTATAGTCAATTGGGGATTGAAACCAATAGTACGTACAGGGGAAGATAAAGATTTTCCTCCTTGATATACCGTGCCGGTTGATAGTGCGCTATAAAACCGCCAAAGTCTGGAATAATCACACAGTCATTTTCCAGTAACAGAATTTCTATATGTCTAGCCAATTCAATCATATCGCAAAATTAGCATTTTTATTCCGTTTCAGCGCAACTTTTATGGAAGAAAATAACAACTCACTCATAATTTATTGTAATTTTGCAGCGAAAAAGTTAGACTAACGAATTAAATAAAATGAATATAGCGATTGTAGGGACCGGGTATGTAGGACTTGTTACCGGAACATGTTTTGCCGAAACTGGCGTAGACGTAACTTGTGTAGATGTAAATGCGGATAAGATTGCTAATCTGCAACAGGGTATTATTCCTATTTATGAACCGGGATTGGAAGATATGGTCTTGCGTAATGTAAAGGCTGGACGTCTTCATTTCACCACCTCTTTAGAGAGTTGTCTGGACAATGTGGATATTGTGTTCAGTGCAGTGGGCACTCCTCCTGATGAAGACGGAAGTGCCGATTTGCGTTATGTGCTTGAAGTTGCCAAGACGATTGGTGCTAATATGAAGAAATATACCTTGGTCGTGACCAAGAGTACGGTGCCCGTGGGTACGGCCCGGAAAGTAAAAGCGGCTATCCGGGAGGAATTGGAGAAAAGAGGGGAGTCGATAGATTTCGATGTGGCTTCTAATCCGGAATTCTTGAAAGAAGGTAATGCTATCGATGACTTTATGAGTCCGGACCGTGTAGTAGTGGGCGTAGAGTCGGAAAGGGCTAAAAACTGATGACCAAGCTCTATAAACCTTTCATGCTGGTTAACTTCCGTGTTATTTTCATGGATATTCCTTCTGCCGAGATGACCAAATATGCAGCGAACGCCATGTTGGCTACCCGTATCAGTTTTATGAACGATATTGCCAACTTGTGCGAACTGGTGGGAGCTGATGTAAATATGGTACGTGACGGAATAGGTTCCGACAGTCGTATCGGGCGTAAGTTCTTGTATCCGGGATGCGGTTATGGTGGCTCTTGTTTCCCGAAAGATGTGAAGGCGTTGATTAAGACTGCCGAGCAGAATGGTTATTCCATGCAGGTGTTGAAAGCGGTGGAAGATGTGAACGAGAATCAGAAAGGCATTTTGTTCGAGAAACTGGTAAAGGTATTCAATGGAGATTTGAAAGGCAAAACAGTGGCTTTGTGGGGACTTGCATTCAAGCCCGGTACGGACGATATGCGTGAGGCTCCGGCTTTGGTACTTATTGAGAAATTGAAACAGTCGGGTTGCAATGTCCGCGCATACGATCCTGCTGCTATGGATGAGTCCCGCCGCCGGATAGGAGAGTCGGTTTATTATGCGCACGATATGTATGATGCGGCTCTTGATGCGGATGCGTTGATTCTGGTAACCGAGTGGAAAGAGTTCCGTCTTCCTACCTGGGGGAGTAAATCAAGAAGGCGATGAAGCAGCCTGTAGTGCTTGACGGACGAAATATTTATGATGGTGACGAACTACAGGAAATGGGGTTTGTTTATCATTGCATCGGTCGATAAATAAAAAAATAGAGAGAATAACCATGTACAAACGTTTTTCGATAATAATGTTGGCTGTTGCGCTGTCTTCTTGTGGAACTCCGCAACAAAAAGCATCCGCCCTGGAAGAGAACAAGGAGGCAAAATCTTTGTTGGAAGGTATATGGTTGGACGATAATACGGAAACGGCATTACTGAGGGTGAAAGGCGACACCCTGTTTTATGCAGATGCCGCTACGGCTCCCGTTGCTTTTAAAATTATAGGCGATTCGTTGATTACGTATGGTGCACGGACTAATGGTTATAAGATTGAGAAGCAGGGGGAGCATATTTTTTGGTTTCATTCGGCTGTGGGAGATGTGATACGCCTGCATAAGTCTGATGCGGAGAATGATTTTCTGGCATTTATCCATACTCGGGAAATCCCTGTTTATAACGAAGTTATTAAGAAAGATTCGGTGGTGACATACGATAATGTCCGTTATCGCGGATATGTGTACATTAACCCGTCAAAGATTAAAGTAATGCGTCCGGGAGTTTCGGAGGAAGGACTTGGGGTGGATAATGTATATTATGACAATATCATACACATTTGCGTGTATGAAGGCAGGAAGAGTCTTTATGCCAAAGATATCACCAAGCAGATGTTCAAGGGGGTGGTTCCGGATGATTTCTTGCAATGGGCTATATTGTCGGATATGGATTTTATGGGTGTCGATTCGAAAGGGTATCATTATCAGGCCACGGTGTGCATACCTGACGGCGCGTCTTGTTATATGGTCAATATCACTGCCGGCAAGGATGGAGGACTTGCATTCGAGTTGGTAAGGTAGTCGTGGCTATGTCATTTTTTTATTTCGCGATTACTATTTGGTCGCTATCATGCTCTATAGAGAATACCCTGAAAAATCCTTCAAAAGCTTCAGCCTGCTCGCAAATGCCCTGCCCATCGGTATTCCGGCTGAAGGATTGGGCTTGGGAATTCTTCAGCCGGAGATTGGAATCCTTCAGCCGGATTGGTATTCTTCCGATTCTTGGGGAATTGGTTTTCCTGAAGGATATTTTTCGGCTGAAACATTTCACAATGCATATCCTTCAGCCGGAATGCCGATGGGCAGGGCGTTTGCGGAGTGGCTGAAAGATCTGAAGGAAAAATAAGGCGTTTCGGCATGTAGATACCGTTATGGAAAAAACAACAGGTCAAATTTTAAAAAGCTCTTGTTCTTTCAATGAAAACGTCCTGTTCTTTTTTTTAAAGACCTTGTTCTTTTCAGAAAAGAACAGGACGTTTGAGAAGGTTAGTAACCTACATGTCGGAAGGTTAGTAACGTGTGGGGCGACACGTTACTAATGTGTGGGTTGTAAGATTAGTAATGTTACAGGTGAAAGATTATATATCCTACAAGCAATACATATAATGGATGTTTGTGATTGCCCCGCATCTATTTTGCAGAGAGCCATGAAGTGACTTTCTTCATAAAATAAAATTGGAGGAAAACAAGTCCGTCTTCCTCCAATGATTTTTAGATATCATCTCTTCCGTCTATTCTTTTGGGGTGTTTCTTCTATTATTGGCATTGGGCTTGCCCGTACTGTTCTTTTTCCCCTTATAATTGCCTTGTTTTCTGGAGCCTCCACCTTTGTGATTGCTACGACCGGCGCCACTTCGCGGGTTGTATTCGGGCGCTTCTCCCAATTCCTCGGGAACCGGGATTTTATAGATATTCCTACCCAAGAAATTTTCAATAGCTTTGAATTGGGTCTGCTCTTTCTCACTGACAAAAGTAATGGCGCAACCATCATGGTTGGCACGAGCTGTACGGCCGATGCGGTGTACATAATCCTCGCTGTCATGTGGTACATCGTAGTTGATTACCAAACGAATATCGTCAATGTCTATTCCTCGCGAAACAATATCGGTAGCAATCAGGATATTGATTCTGCCACTTTTGAATTCACGCATAATCTGTTCCCGCTGGGACTGCTCCAAGTCTGAATGCATTTCACCTACGTTCAGTTTCATCCGCTTGAATGCTTGTGTCACCTCCTTTACTTTCAATTTGGAAGAGGCAAAGATAATGACCCGTTCAGGTGTTTGATCCTGGAACAGGGATTGAATAATTCCCAATTTCTGGCGTTCATAACAGATATAAGCCGTTTGGATAATCTTTTCCGCAGGTTTTGAGACCGCTAATTTTATTTCTACCGGATTGTTTAAGATCGTTTTTGCCAATTGTTGTATTTTAGCCGGCATAGTGGCCGAGAACATGATGGTCTGACGTTCTTTCGGCAGATATTTCACTATTTGCATAATGTCATCCGAGAATCCCATATCCAGCATACGGTCCGCTTCATCAAGAATAAAGAAAGAAACTTTAGACAAGTCTACGTAACCTAGGCTGAGATGACTTATCAGACGTCCCGGAGTAGCAATGACTACATCGGCCCCCAAAGTTAAACCTTTCTTTTCTTGCTCGAAGCGCACACCATCGTTTCCTCCGTAAACAGCTACGCTGGATGCCGGTAGAAAATAAGAGAAACCTTCCATTTGCTGGTCTATCTGTTGCGCTAATTCGCGTGTGGGTGACATGATCACACAATTGATGGCATCTTCCGGATATCCGCCTTTGCTTAATTGATTAAGAACGGGCAAAAGGTATGCGGCAGTCTTGCCGGTTCCGGTCTGTGCCACTCCGATCAAATCTTTTCCTTCAAGAATGACCGGTATGGTATGTTCTTGTACAGGAGTGCATTCTTCAAATCTCATGGCATCTAATGCCTGAAGCACCCCTTCTTCTAAATTTAGTTCTGAAAATTTCATATATATAGTTACTTCTTTCTTTAGAGTTTGCCGCGTTCTTCCAGGTAAGAGTCCTTGAAGCCCAGGAAATAGAGGACGCCCGTCCAATCCGATCGTATTAATGGACTGTTGTGCGTTAGCCACTACTTTGGGTTTTGCATGGAATGCTATACCCAAACCGGCTTCGGACAACATGGGCAAGTCATTCGCTCCGTCTCCTACAGCAATAGTTTGTGCTATGTCCACACGTTCTACTTGAGCGATCAGTTTCAGCAGTTCGGCTTTACGTTTTCCGTCAACTACGTCTCCCAGATATCTTCCGGTTAATTTGCCATTTACTATTTCCAGTTCATTGGCATATACGTAATCTATGCCGAATTTATCTTTCAGATAATTGCCGAAATAGGTGAATCCACCGGATAGGATGGCTATTTTGTAACCATATCTTTTCAACACGAACATCAGACGTTCCACACCTTCGGTGATGGGAAGGTTTTCTGCGATTTCTTTCATTACGCTTTCATCCAGTCCTTTCAGCAAAGCCACCCGTTCTGTGAAGCTTTCTATGAAATCAATTTCTCCACGCATAGCTCGTTCTGTGATTTCTCGTACTTGGTCACCCACACCGGCGCGTTCGGCTAATTCATCTATACACTCTGTCTGTATCAATGTGGAATCCATATCGAAACAAATCAAGCGTCGCATACGTCGGTACATATTGTCCAGTTGGAAAGAAAAGTCCATTTCCAGGTCACTGCTCAGTTTCATTAACGCCTGTTGCATCTCTTCCCTTTGGCGGGGGTGCCACGGACGGAGAATTCGATACAAGCCCGTACATTCGCTTTCCGCTCATCCAATGGAATACGCCCTGTAAGACGTTTGATAGCATCAATATTCAAACCTTGTTCCGCCAATATTCCTGTGACTGCCGCGATTTGTTTGGCTGTCAGCTTGCGTCCCAGTAAAGTCAGGATGTACCGGTTCTTGCCTTGCATGTTTACCCATTCCTCATATTCTTCCACAGTAACGGGATAGAAACGGATATTGATGCCTAATGCGGAAGCTTTAAATAGCAACTCTTTCATGATATTCCCTGAATCTTTTTTTCCTGGCTTTTGAATAAAATGCCTAATGACAGGGTGCTATGAATATCGGCCTGGCCAATATCCAAAATGGTAACATCATATTTTGACAAAATTTCCGTAATGGAAGCGGTTAATCCCGGCCGGTCAAGACCGGTAATTCTGATTAAAATAAGTTCAGTATTATTATTCATACTTTGTGGTTGCTATTTACAGATTGCAAAAGTACGTAAATAAATCCTTATCAGCTATATTTTCTGCATTCTTTTTTCTCGATGAAAAGGACGATTTTGTGCTATATAACATATTTTTTGAGAAAAAATCTTGGAGTTAATTTCAAAACTCCTTACCTTTGTCGCAGATTTCCAATTTAAATGGTATTGATTATCAGTACTAAAGATAATGTTCCGGGTGGAAATCACTGTTTAAGGGCAGTCTCGGATAGTATTAACTAAGATCGAATTACATGATTAAAAAATGTAAAGTGGATTTTTGTTGTATTAATTATTAGTTCCTTGATTTCATTCTCTTTTGTAGGGAAAAACACGCCGACAGAAGGCTTGACCATAGGAGACAAGGCTCCTACATTTACTATCTGTGGCGAAAAGCAGTTGATTGACTTGAAGGATTTAAGAGGTAAATATGTACTGCTAAGTTTTTGGGCCAGCTATGATGCTCTGTCAAGGATGCAGAATGCTACTTTGAATCATGCCATCGCGCAGGCCGACAATGTAGAAATGGTTTCCGTTTCATTTGATGAATACAAGTCGATATTTAACGAAACCATTAAAAAAGACCAGATATCAACTTCTAATTGTTTTGTGGAATTGGCTGGTGTTTCATCGGATCTATATCAGACTTATCGCTTGAAAAGAGGCTTTAAGAACTTTTTGTTAGATGAAAATGGCGTTATTGTTGCCAAGGATATCACCGTATCCGAACTCTCTTCTTATTTGAATTGAGAGAACATTTCCGAAAGGAAGAAAAATACAACAAAAATAATTACCGTGGATTCTCAAATGGAATCTGCGGTTTTTTTTTGCTATATGGTATTTTATTGACTTACATCATTTATCATTCACAATCAAATGCTTACCTTTACAGCGGATAAATAAAAAGATTATGAAACAGATTAAGAATATTGTGTTTGATTTCGGCGGGGTTGTCATTAGCCTTGACCGTGAACAGGCTGTAAAGGCGTTTGAGCGGATAGGAGTGAGGGAAGCGGACAGTTTATTAGGGAAATACCATCAGCAGGGGATTTTTCAGGAAGTAGAAAATGGAAACATAGATGCTGAAACTTTTCGCTGTGAGTTGAGTAAAATTTGTGGGAAAGAATTGACTTATCAAGATGTGGAAAATGGGTGGAAAGGATTTGTTACGGACGTGCCGCAATATAAATTGGATTACTTGAATGAGCTTCGTAAGAAGTACAAGGTATATATATTGAGCAACACCAATCCTTATGTGATGGGATGGGCGAGGAGTAATGCATTTACTTCTGCGGGAAAGCCATTGGACGCTTATGTTGATAAGATTTACACTTCCTACGAAGCCGGTTCCACCAAGCCGGATCCTGGCATCTTTAACTATATGATAAAAGATAGTAAACTGAATCCGGCTGAAACAATATTTGTAGATGACGGTGCGGCCAATATTGTTATTGGTAAAGAACTGGGCTTTATTACGATGCAACCGGAGAACGGCGAGGATTGGCGTCAAAAACTAGAAAAGCTCCTATGATTATTTAGGAGCTTTTCTGTATAAATAGATAGCAATAAATGTGTAAAGTATATTAGGAATCCATACCGCTATAATAGGAGGGGTGTTTCCGTTGACAGCAAAGGTTGCTGACACTGTTTGGAACAAAATGTATGAAAAACTAAGTGCTAACCCTACTCCTAAATGCAGTCCCATTCCTCCTTTCATTTTTCTGGATGATAAGGAAACACCAATGGTTGTCAAGATAAAAACGGCAAAGGACATGGCTATACGTTGGTAATATTCAATTTCAAATTCCTTTATGTTGGCGAACCCGCGTCTTTTCTGCTTGTCTATATATTCTTTCAGTTCAGGGCTTGTCATGGTTTGTTGCTGCCCTTTCATAATCAGGAAATCTTGAGGCTCCATTTTAATGATCGTATCCAAACGGTCACCACGAGTGATTTTTTCACGCATACCTTCCATCTCACGTATCATATAGTTCTTGATTGTCCATTTGTGTACAGATGCTGTATCATAAGTGACACTTCGGGCAGTAAGGTGGGCAACCAGTTTCTTGTCATCAAACTTGTCTAAAAGAGAAACGGTATCCCGTTTTATTATAATTTTCATAACGTTCTATGTAGGCAATGACCCCGCTGTCTACTTCCAGTTGCACATTCCGCACATATTCCTGTTTCTTTTTTTTCTTTTATAACGGTCCTCAAAATCCAAACGGGTTACATTTCCCTTAGGTATGACGTATGCTCCCAGTCCGAAAGTAACAACGGAAATGATTGCGGCCGAAATCATATAGGGCCCCGCATCATTCGTTTAAAACTCATTCCGGTGGAGAACATGGCAATGATTTCCGAGTTTTCTGCCAGCTTGGAAGTAAAGAAGATAACAGCGATAAAGACAAACAAGGGGCTGAACAGATTGGAGAAGTAAGGGATGAAGTTCATGTAATAATCAAATACAATCGCTTTCAGCGGGGCTTTATTATTGATGAACCTGTCTATATTTTCGTTCACATCAAATACTACTGCAATGGAGATAATCAATGCAATAGCGAAAAAGTAGGTTCCCAGAAACTTCTTAATGATATATATGTCCAGTCTTTTCACCCATTTATCCAGTTTCAGCCAACTGATATTCGGCTTCCACCATTTTTTATCCTTTGGGGATGAATCTGTGTTTGTCTTGAACCAATTCTTCATTTCTAGTAATTTATAATCTTGTAGATAAGCGTTTTACCATCATTGGTTTCCACGTAGAGAAATCTCCTGCAATGATGTGTTTACGGGCCTCGCCTGCTAGCCACAGATAGAATGCCAAGTTGTGGATAGAAGCGATTTGCATGGCCAGCAGTTCTTGTGCGTGGAACAGATGGCGCAAGTAAGCACGGCTGTACATGGTATCTACATACGATGCTCCTTCGGCCTCGATAGGAGAATAATCATCCTCCCATTTCTTGTTGCGCATGTTCATTATGCCGTTTTTAGTGAATAACATTCCATTGCGTCCGTTCCGGGTCGGCATTACACAATCAAACATATCTACACCGCGTTCTATACCCTCCAGTATATTTACCGGTGTACCGACTCCCATCAGATAGCGGGGCTTGTCTTTGGGTAAGATTTCATTGACAACCTCTATCATTTCGTACATTTTCTCGGTTGGCTCACCTACGGCTAGGCCACCGATGGCATTTCCGTCAGCTCCCTTGGAGGCAATATATTCCGCTGATTGTTTGCGTAAGTCGGGATAGACACAGCCTTGTACTATGGGAAATAATGACTGTTGATAACCATATTTGGGATCGGTTTCGTTGAAATGCTTTATGCAACGGTCCAGCCAACGATGGGTAAGCTGCATTGATTTTTTTGCGTATTCATAATCTGCGGTTCCCGGAGTACATTCGTCAAAAGCCATCATGATATCTGCACCGATAGTCCGTTCTATGTCCATCACCCGTTCAGGAGTGAACAGGTGTTTCGAACCGTCTATATGTGAGCGAAATTCCACACCTTCTTCTCTCATTTTGCGGATACCTGATAAGGAGAATACCTGAAAACCACCACTGTCAGTCAGCATAGGACGGTCAAAGCCGTTGAATTTATGCAGACCTCCGGCACGTTCTATTATATCCAGTCCCGGTCGCAAATACAGGTGGTAAGTGTTTCCTAGGATTATCTGCGCTTTAATGTCCTCTTTCAACTCATGCAAATGCACGCCCTTCACCGTTCCCAATGTGCCTACAGGCATAAAGATGGGGGTTTCTATTTGCCCGTGGTCAGTCGTTATCAATCCGGCACGGGCATTCGATTTGGGGTCTGTATATTGTAAGTCAAAAGTCATATTTATTTCTTTTCTTCTGTTTTTTGATTGGTAATATTAAAATCAATGGCACCGTTTACTTTTTCATTGGTGAGAGCTAAAGCCAATACTTCCTTAATATCCGTGACATAATGGAATGTCAGTCCTTCTAGATACATCGGCTGAATTTCTTCAATGTTCTTGCGGTTTTCCTCACATAAAATGATGTCTTTGATTCCGGCGCGTTTAGCGGCTAGGATCTTTTCTTTGATACCGCCTACGGGCAGGACTTTTCCACGTAATGTGATCTCGCCTGTCATTGCCAGATTTGCTTTCACTTTACGCTGGGTGAGGGCGGATGCCAATGAAGTCACCATGGTGATACCGGCTGACGGACCATCTTTAGGGATGGCTCCTTCAGGTACATGGATGTGGATATTCCAATTGTCAAAGATATCTTCCTGTAAATTCAGCAGTTTGGTATGTGCCTTGAGATATTCCAAAGCCAGCATAGCCGATTCTTTCATTACATCACCCAAGTTCCCGGTCAACGTCAGTTTACCGCCTTTTCCTTTGCTTAAACTGGTTTCTACAAACAAGATCTCACCTCCGACAGCTGTCCACGCCAGCCCTGTGACAACACCGGCGTATTCATTTCCTTGGTATTTGTCGCGGCTATATTCTGGCGTGCCCAGATATTTGCGTACATCGGCAGGTTTTATTTCATGCATCACTTCATAGCCGTCACGTGCAAATTCCAACGCTATTTTACGCATTACCTTGTTTATCTTCTTCTCAAGTTCGCGCACCCCGCTTTCACGAGTATAATTTTCTACAATACATTCCAAGGCAGCTTTAGAGAACTTCACATATTCTTTTTTTAATGCCGTTGGCTTCCAGTTCTTTGGGAACAAGATGCCGGCGGGCTATTTCTACTTTTTTTCTTCTGTGATATATCCGCTGACCTCTATCAACTCCATACGGTCCAGCAGAGCAGGAGGGATGGTGCTCAAATTGTTTGCCGTAGCGATGAACATTACTTTAGACAAGTCGTAATCTACATCCAAATAGTTATCGTGGAAAGTGTTGTTCTGTTCGGGATCAAGCACTTCCAGCATAGCGGAACTGGGATCTCCGCGGTGGTCACTGCCCAGTTTGTCTATTTCGTCCAAAATGATAACCGGATTAGAGGACTCGGCTTTTATCAAACTTTTGATGATACGGCCCGGCATGGCACCGATATAAGTTTTACGATGGCCACGGATCTCGGCTTCGTCATGCACACCACCCAATGACATACGTACATATTTACGTTTCAATGATGCCGCTATGGAACGTCCTAAAGAAGTTTTACCGACTCCCGGAGGACCATAAAGGCAGATGATGGGTGATTTCATATCACCTTTTAGTTTCAGCACTGCTAAATGTTCAAGGATACGCTCCTTTACTTTCTCTAGTCCGTAGTGGTCTTTGTTCAATGTCTTTTCGGCATTACTTATATTCAGGTTGTCAGTGGTAAAGACATTCCAAGGTAATCCTAACAGGGTTTGCAAATAGGTAAGTTGTACATTGAAATCTGGTGATTGGGAATTTGTCCTTTCCAATTTGGAAACTTCTTTTTCAAAAAGTTCTGCCATTTCCGAACTCCATTTTTTGGTTCTTCCTTTTTGGCGGAGTTCATCTATCTCATCTTCCTGTCCGGCACCCAGTTCATCCTGTATGTTTTTAATTTGTTGCTGCAAGAAATATTCGCGTTGCTGACGGTCAATATCTTCGCGTGTACGCATTTGAATGCTTTGTTTGATATCAGCCAATTGTACTTCACGATTTAAGATCTTGACCAGCATATACAGGCGGCTTTGCAAATCGCCAGCTTTTAGCAATTTTATCTTTTCTTCTACCGGAATAGGGAAGTTTGCACAAATGAAATTTACCAAAATTTCCGGATTGTCCAAGTTCTTGATTGCAAAAACAGTATCCGGGCTCATCTTCTCGGAAGCCTCTATGAACTTGCTCGTCAAATCCTTGCAGGTGTCAATCAATGCTTTGAATTCGTCCGTTTCCAGTTGGTCATTTGCCTCTGGAATAGGAGTCACCATCCCTTTCAAATATGGAGACGTTTTTGGTGATACTGTCCAAATGTACTTTGGGCCCGTTTGACTGCATAATTACTGTGGTATTTCCACCTGGCATTTCGAATACACGGAGAATCTTCCCAATAACTCCTACATGGTACACATCATTAAAACCAGGATCATCCATGTCTCCCTGTATCTGACAAACTACCGCTATGGGAAGTTTTTTCTTGTATGCAGCATTTACCAATTTCAATGTGCTGGGGCGTCCAATGGTCACAGGCATTACTACAGATGGAAACATTACCATGTTGCGTAAAGGCATAACAGGTATTTCTTTATTAAATTCCATAGCAGTTACTTCATCCGGATCCGTTTGGATTTCAGCTAACATAGAGATGTCATCGTTATCAGTATTCAACAAAATATCCTCTTTCTTATTCCTCTTCATAATTTATTCCTCTTGTGTTAAATTGAGCCCAATGCCCAAAACGGGGACAAAGTTAATCATTCCTTGTCGAATAAGGAAAATTCATGGGAACTAATTGAGTTTTAAAAATCAAATATTTCCTAATAATTGAGTAATTAAATGGATTTTCCTATTTTTGACAGCTAATTTAATAAATATAGTATGCCAAATCCTTATTTTTTCTTTTAAGCAATTTACTGTTTATCATGATAGATGTGCCATGAAGGTTGGTACGGACGGAGTTTTATTGGGAGCTTGGGCCGATGTGGTTTCCGCCCGTAATATTTTAGATATTGGTACTGGAACCGGATTAATTTCTTTGATGATGGCACAGCGGTGCAATGCCCGGATAAGAGCGGTTGATATAGATGCGGATGCTGTGGAACAAGCTCGTGGAAATGTGGCGGCATCTCCGCGGCAGGATAGGATAGAAGTGGAGTTGCAGGATATTTGCCATTTTACATCGGAAACACTCTTTGATGTTATTGTTTCCAATCCTCCTTATTTTACCGATTCATTGAAATGCCCTGGGAAACAGCGTAATATCGCTCGGCATACAGATCTTCTTGATTTTGATAAATTAGCAGGATCTGCAGCCCGTTTGCTTCATCCCGAAGGCGTTTTTTTTCTGTGATTATTCCTGCTGATGGTAAAGAATCCTTTTTTGATGGCTGCCACTCGTTACGGATTACATCTCTCACATCAGACTTTAATTCATACAAAACCTGGAACTGAACCCAGACGGGTATTGCTTGCTTTCAAATTCTCTGTGGATAAGTGTGTTATAGACGATTTGACCATCGAATTATCACGTCATGTGTATAGTGAAGAATATATAGCCTTGACTAAAGAATTCTATCTGAACATGTAGAGAGCGGATTATTCTGAACATCATAAAGAAACTGTTTTTTATTTGCAGAGTCTTTACTGATGTTCAGAAAAAAAAAGATATTTTTTATTGTTTTTTGGATAGACGACGCAATAAACTTTTGTTAAGCTCAAATAAATGGCTGTGCCGGAAAGCAAAAAGTTTCAGCTTTAGGCTTCATACCACTGAATATTTCGGATATTTGTTGTAAGAGACTAAAAGGTTCGTTCTCTTTTTTTTTATCAGAAACAATGATGTTGAGTCCGTGTGGAATCAATTCTACCTCAATATCCTTTCCTCCCATGATCGGATCTCCGTCATAATGCATAACTCCGGGTTTTGAACGATGTATTTTAATCTTTTTAGTACGGAATGTCTTGATCCGGCTGTTTTGGTCTATGGTTTTGTTGAAAAGTTGAAAAGATAAAGAAGGAACATCCAGCACTGTGAACGGCTCTAATATTGTGACATCCATCAACCCATCGGTTAACGAGGCCTGTGGAGCAATATATGCGTTGTTCCCATATTGGGAGGCATTGCCGCAGGCTATCAGGAAAGCTTTGTATTTTACCGTTCCTTCTTCATTTTCTATTTCATAAGTTTCAGGTTTGTAACTCAGACTCTCATGCAAGGTATTTTCCAGATAGGTTAGTAGTCCGCGTTTGCCTGAATCAGCAAACTTTAAGCTGACAAACGCGTCAAAACCTACTCCGCATGTGCAGAAAAAAGGGTATATTGTTTATTTTTCCGTAATCAATACAGGCAACAGAACTTTCGTTTATAATGTCAATAGCAGCCTTGGGTTCCAAAGGAATTTGTAAATGTCGCGCTAGTCCGTTTCCCGACCCGCAAGGTATAATACCTAATGCTGTATCCGTATGTATCAGTGCACGTCCTATTTCGTTTATAGTTCCATCTCCTCCAATAGCTACTACTATATCTACTTTCTCTTTGGCAGCTGCAGCCGCAATTTTTTCAGCATGGCCGGCATATTGTGTTTTGACAATCGTATAATCATAAAGTGTACGGTTTATACGTTCGTCAATCCATTTTAATATGGCTCTTTTCCCCTGTGTCCCCGAGATAGGATTAACGACAAATACAATTTTCTTTTTTCGTGGTCATACTTTTACTTTGGTAGTTTAGCTCTTTATTAAACGCAAAAGTAATACATTTTGTTTATAACTGCCCTAAATCCTAAAAGTTTTGATGCCCCTAAATATTTTTTTTGTGAAAAAAAAGTACAATCGGTTGTAGAATTTACTATCTTTGCAGCCTGTTTTGACGGGAACACCTTGAAAACAGAATGTATTAGTGAGTTTATATACATTATTTTAAAGTAGGCCGACGAGGCTTACATATACAATAGGATATGGGATTATTACAAGACAAGTTAAGTAAATTCAGATTGCCTCAACTATACATGGAAAGAGGCGTTTACCCTTATTTTCGTGAGATAGACAGCCATCAGGATACAGAGGTTATCATGGATGGTAAAAAGGTGCTGATGTTTGGCTCCAACTCATATATGGGGTTAACCTACGATGAACGGATTATCGAAGCAGCTGTTGCTGCAACCCGTAAATATGGTACAGGTTGTGCAGGTTCACGCTTCTTGAATGGTACGCTTGATCTGCACGTTCAGTTAGAAAAGGAATTGGCGGAATTCGTAGGGAAAGATGATGCATTGGTTTATTCTACCGGTTTTACTGTAAATGAGGGTGTGGTATCTTGCCTGACAGACCGCAATGACTACATTATCTGTGATGACCGTGACCATGCTTCCATCGTAGACGGACGTCGCCTTTCTTTCTCCACCCAGTTGAAATACAAGCACAATGATATGGAAGCCCTTGAGAAAGAACTTCAGAAGTGTAAACCGGAATCTGTGAAACTGATTGTGGTGGACGGGGTTTTCTCTATGGAAGGTGATTTGGCTAACTTGCCTGAGATTGTTCGTTTGAAAGACAAATACAATGCAAGTATCATGGTGGATGAAGCACACGGCTTGGGTGTGTTCGGTCGTGACGGGCGAGGTGTCTGTGATCACTTCGGACTGACAGATCAGGTAGATGTTATTATGGGTACATTCTCAAAGTCACTGGCTTCTATCGGTGGTTTTGTTGCTGCGGATAAAGATACAATCAACTGGTTGCGTCACAACTCACGTTCATATATATTCTCTGCAAGTAATACTCCTGCTGCAACAGCTGCTGCACGTGCTGCACTTCATATCCTCAAGAGTGAGCCCGAACGTCGTGAGAATTTGTGGAAGATTACAAATTATGCTTTGGATTGTTTCCGTCAGGCCGGTTTTGAAATCGGTGATACTGAAAGTCCGATTATTCCACTTTATGTTCGTGATACGGATAAGACATTCGAAGTGACTAAGCTGGCATTTGACGAGGGTATATTTATTAATCCTGTTATTCCACCAGCTTGTGCACCACAAGATACTTTGGTGCGTGTTGCTTTGATGGCTACTCATACAAAGGAACAAGTTGACTATGCTGTGGATAAACTGACTAAATGCTTTAAGAAGTTGGAAATCATAAAGTAAGATATCACACAGGTTGCCTTTACAAAAGGCAACCTGTTTTTTATTATGTATTATTGTCTATCTTTGTATCCGCTTTACTTGAAAAGGACATGAATCGGATAAAAGGTATTTTATATGCAGCAGTGTCTTCTGCGACTTTCGGATTGGCACCGTTTTTTTTTCCATAAGCTTGTTGGCTATTGGATATTCTTCTTTCGAAGTGCTGACTTATCGTTGGGGAGTTGCTACAGTTGTCTTGCTTGTTTTTTTGCTTTTCTTACCAAATGTGATTTTCACATAGGGTATAAAGATTTTAAAAACAATTTTCGGACTGAGCTTGCTGCGTGCGCTTACTTCGTTCAGTCTTGTCATAGCTTATCAGAATATTGCAAGTGGTGTTGCTTCTATCATCCATTTTATGTATCCGCTGGCTGTTGCAGTAACAATGGCTGTTTTCTTTAGAGAAAAAAAGTCTATTGTGACTTTCGCTGCTATCGTTTTATCATTAGTAGGAGCATCTTTATTATCTTCCGGAAATATAGAATATAATGGTGGAAATAGAATGATGGGATTGATAGCGGCCTGCATATCGGTTTTCTCTTATGCCGGTTATATAATAGGTATAAGAAAAACCAGAGCAGTGGAAGTTAATTCTACGGTATTAACTTGTTATGTGATGGGGCTGGGAGCGTTGTTCTTTTTTGCTGGGAGGACTTTTCTATGATAAGGGGGTCCGTTGGGAAACCAATGTAATCACTTGGCTCTATATCGGAGGACTGGCACTTCCTGCAACTGCGATCTCTAATATTACGTTGGTGAAGGCTGTAAAATTGGCAGGACCGACGTTGACTTCCTTATTGGGTGCATTGGAACCTCTTACGGCAGTCCTGGTAGGGGTATTTGTATTCAATGAACTCTTTACTACATACAGTGCTTTGGGCATAATCCTTGTTGTGATTTCTGTAAGTTTGGTGCTTTTTTCAGCAAAAAGAGAACATATACATAGACGTTTGCTATTCAGCTTTCAGGCTGTTTACCGGATTAGTGCGTGCACTGAGATAACTATGTATTGTTATCGTAATGGTTGTAATTACCAATACAATAAGAATAGGAGTCAGGAAATTCCATTGTGTGGCTGAAATTCGATAAGCAAATTGCTCCAGCCAATGTTGCATTAATAACCACGTTATCGGAATAGCGATGATGTATGCTACTAGTATTTGCCATAGAAAAGAACGGTTTAGTAACCATACTATTTCCCAATTGGAAGCACCGTGCACTTTACGGATTGCAATTTCACGGGTACGATGACGTACAGCGTACCATGAAATACCGAACAGGCCAAAACAGGTCAGGGCCAATGCAATAAATGAGTAGCTGATAAGGATTCGGGAGAGTATAATTACTTTGTTATTACGCAACATAAATTCTTTATGCATATCTACATATTTGAAACCTCTGTCACCATTCATTTCCTTCCATAATTTTTCAATAGATACCAATGTTTCTTTTTATAATATTCAGGAATGAGTTTTTATTTGTATGAATGTTCCTTTCTGAATTAAATCTTGTTCTGTTCCAATAGATATTTGTTGACCACCGATTTCTTCTTCCAGGGAGTTAAATGGGAAATTCTTGAAAATACCTGCAATAATACTTAATGAATCCGAGAATCCATCAAATTCATTTAGTTTATGGCCTATGTGGGAAACATCTATGTTCAGCAGACGCGCAAGGTTTTCATTGATAAAAGCCGGATGAGTATATTCCCGACAGGCTTGGGAGGGAGATACTCCGGCAATTTGTCGGATATGCATGGTTTGGAAGAAAGTTGTGTCGGTAGGGATGTGTGCTATAGAATTATGTTGGATACTACCGTCTGTTTGTCGGATAGGAAGTTCACGAAGCCAACAGTAAAGTACAGAACTCATGGAAAGACTTATAGACTCTATTCCATCCATTTGTTTCAGTTCCTGATAGAGCGGAAACAGAGGAAGGGTGCCACTCCCTATTTCTATTGTATTTTCGTAATGGTATGCACGGGATTTGATTAAATCCATTTGTTTTTGTGCAAGAGTGGTTGCATACACTAACCCGATTGAAAATATAAACTGGATGGTAACAAGCAACCATATAAATTGTTGCTTTTTCTTTCCTGTATAAGCTTGCCGATACTTGCTCAAAGTCTGTTGAGAGAGTTTATGGCTGATATACAGACCAGGAATGACAGCCATGAGGAAAATGAAGGATAAAAAGTAAAGGTAGAACTTGCCGGCTGAAAAAGAAAGAGAAGGAAAGGCGGGTAGACAACAGGTTGTTAAACCACGGCAGCATGTCATTAATAAGCAATAATGATAACAGGAATGCAAATAAAACGGTAAGTGCTGCATCAAGAAATAACTGACTGCGGATTTCTTTTGATTTTGCTCCCATCAGCTTTTCTATATGTATCATTTTAAGTTGCTGCAGGGTACGTGAGAGAGTCAGATTTGTATAGTTGAAACAAGCGATGATAAGCACAAGCAGGGCTGAAATCAGACTGATATATAGTAATAATACGTCACAGTGTTGGAAGAAAGCCAACTGTTGCTGCTTACTGTCTTTTCCAGTATTAAAGTATAGTTCTTTTATCGGATCAATATAATATCGTGAATCCGGTACTAATGCTGGAATCTTGTCTTTTTTAATTTTTTCCTGTAAAGCTAAGGGAGATGCACCTGGTTGTAGTTTCAATAATACAGGACCACCCCATGATTTGTCGGATAGTCCTGTCAGCAAATCAAAATGCAGAAAAGATTGTGGACGATCTTCTAATATAGCTGCTACTTTATAACTTTTACTTTGTCCTTCTTCATTGATTATTTCCAAGATTTCTCCAATACCGGAATGATTTCCGAAAAGTTGGTGGGCAAATCTTTTGTTTACAGCAACTTTGTCCGGAGTCGTGAGGACTTCTTCCAGGCTGCCTTCTGAAGTTGTATAAGGAAAAAATTGATTTAAAGTAGAGTCGGCACTGATAAAAAAGAAACTGTTTGATATCTGTTCCATTATATTTGCAAAGATTACCAGACATTCCGTTCACATGCAGAATATCTGTAATTTCAGCATATTTTTCCTTTTTATCTGTGTGGCTGCGTCTGAGGTAGAGTAGGCTACTTTAATACCTTCTTCCATTGGAGAGTCTTGACGTAATAGATAAATGAGGTTACGGTCGGTATTATATTTTTCCACATTATATTCATGGATAAAAAAAAGTCATAAGCAGATTGGTGCATCCTAATCCAGCTGTAAGACTGAATAGTGAAATCAGAAAAAAAGTTTGTTTCGCCACCAGTTGCGGGCAATAAGTTTGATGTTTAAGAAGACGTTCATTGTTATAATATCCTTTTTTGTTATTATAGAGGTGGTTTAACCACCTCTATAATAAAGTAATTTATATTTTTATTTCATTCACCACCTGTCCGTCAAACAAATTAATGGTTCTCCCTGCATAGCCGGAATCGTGTTGGGAGTGGGTAACCATAACAATTGTTGTTCCTTCTTTATTCAGTTCGGTCAGAAGTTCCATTACTTCCTTGCCGTTTTTGGAATCCAGATTACCGGTAGGCTCATCTGCTAGAATCAGTTTCGGGTTTGCTACTACAGCACGGGCTATTGCAACACGTTGTTGCTGTCCGCCAGATAGTTGTTGTGGGAAATGTTTTACTCGATGAGCAATAGCCATACGGTTCATGGCATCTTCTACCCGACGTTTGCGTTCTGTCGCCGGAATTCCCATATACAATAAGGGTAATTCGATATTTTCGAATACATTTAATTCATCAATCAGGTTAAAGCTCTGGAACACGAATCCGATGACCCCTTTACGTAAATTGGTGCGTTGTGCTTCGGTAAATTTGGAAACGTCTGTTCCGTTCAGTTCGTAAGTGCCTCCCGTAGGATTGTCCAAAAAGGCCGAGGATATTCAGCAGGGTGGACTTTCCACAACCGGATGGTCCCCATGATGGCTACAAATTCGCCTGCTTTTTGATTTCTAGATTGACATTGTTCAATGCCCATGTTTCGACTTCTTCTGTTTTGAAGATTTTCTGTAAGTTTACTGTTTTGATCATAATCTTATATTTTATAAAGTTATTCGTTCTTGATTACTTTTGCAGGGTTAATTCGTGCAATTCCCAGAATACGGAATAATACCGTGAGGGCCGTAATAAATGTTATTCCGATGAAAATTCCTGCCCAATATATGATACCGTCATTAAAGAATACAATATATGCTTTTTTCCACATTTGTATGACTATATAAATTAATGGAAATGCAATAACTGCGGAAACAGTCAGCAGTCTTATATAAAGGCGGGCAAACAATAAAATAATCTGTTTCAATCCTGCTCCATTTACCTTCCGGATAGCTACTTCCTTTTGTCTGCGTTCCGTATCCAATGTGATGGTCGAATAAACTCCCAACAAGGTAATGAGCAGGCTGACGATAGAAAAAAGAACAGGATAATCCCTTTCAATTTATTTTCTGTTGCTTGTGCTTCATATATATCTTCCTGCAATGTAGTGACATGAGGATGAATACTTTCCGGGAGTGTTTCTTTCAATGTCTTTTCTATCATTTTTTTTATATCAGCCGTTTCCCCCGGCTCGCATTTCAGATAGCAATGACCTACATAATAATTGAAGTCGCTGGGTAAGAATACAAATCCAGGACTTTGATTATATACATCGGCGATAAAATCGTCACATACACCGCAAATGGTATAGCTTTCCGAGTAATTGTATAAAATAGTTCCTAACAGATCTTTTTTCTGGCGTTCCGCCCATGTTTTGTCTACTACCAAATCCTCTTTGGCTTTTAATGTGTGTCCCGATAGTAAAGGTATGTTCATGAATTGGAAGAAGTTAGTGGAAACATTCATGACATTTACTTCAAAACTGCTTTCCGGGTTACCTTTTTCCATTTGCATCCCAGTACCTGATATACCTTTCAGATAACTGATGTCTGCCAATAATTTGTCTTTGTACACCGGAAAATTTGGATATACGTTCTATTAAAGCCAGTTTCTCTTCATTCTTCATAAACATATAATCTATGGAGAAACTTAGTATATTGGCTTTTTTTCTTTTTCAGTCAATGTGTTGAATAGGGTAGATTCCGTTTTTTCCGCTTGCATATAAAGAGCTACGGTAAATGCGACGAAAATCCAGCATATAAAAAATTGGATACCTAACAGTATATTTCGCATTCCATGTTTATGACGTTTTATCTCACTGCCATGAATCTCTGTCTGGATGGGTGTGTAATGTATGCGCAATACAGTTATAAAGCATAATATCATACATAAAAAATAAGATGAATACCATATACTCTGCGGTCTGTATAAACAAGAGGTTCTTTTCAATGATAAGAACGTAATTAAATAAATTGAAATTCAAATAGGGGCTGATTATTTCAATCAAGCAGAACGTAAACAAGAAAGCGATGAATGCAATGATGACAGACTGGACAAAGAGTTGGTAAAAAAGTCGCTGGTTTCCACTGCCCATAACTTTGCGTATCCCGTATTCACGGTTACGATTCAAGAAAGTTCCCATAAGAAAATGGAAGAAATTAAGAAGTCCGGTCAGTAAAATCAACAGGCCTACTATCATGGTTATTCCTGCAAAATAAGGAGCAATGGACTTATCCCAAAATTTCTTTCCAAAGGGCGAGGCGGTTATAGCTGTTTCTTCGTCATACATGTAGTGCTTCATATTTATGGAGCGAAAACGGGCTTCTAATTTTCGAGCTGTTTTACCCGGACGTAGCAGGGCAAAACCAAAACCTCCAGTCATATTATTACGACCGTTGAATTGCAATGTTCCTTCACTGTCATTCAAAGTCAGCATATCCAGTTTCTCAAGAAAACTCAGGCTGGTATTCAGGGGAATATCTTCTATCACGGCTTGAATGGTATAGATTATGCCTCCAGTACGAGTAGTGGTATCCGGTGCTGTAAAAAGACGTTGTGTCAATATCATACGTTTGCCTATGGGATTTTCTGATTCACCGAAAATCCTTTTTGCTGAAGAGCGGGTCAGTATGATGGCATTGGGGGGTGTTGGAGGCTACTTCCCATGATCCCTGTAGTATTCGGGGAGTGAATACTTTCCTAAAAAAGAGAGTCTACTTCCATTGTCATCAAATGATCGTATGGCAATTCTTTCCCTTCTTTTATCTCTACGTTGTAACTCCGCTCTCGGGGATAAACGGTAAAGGTAAAATCTTGAACCTCATCGAATCTAAGTTTGCGCAATTCTTCAATCGTTGTTGCCGGAATACCAGAATACAAATCTCCCCGTGTTGTACATAAATTTATGTCTGCTATGAGTTCTTTATTGGAAAAGCAAGAATCTACTTCGCTGATGAACCGGCTACAATAAAGACAGATACTAAAACATAATATCCCGACGGATAGCCCTACGATAGATATCAGATTTTGTATCTTATTTTTTTTAATAAGTGGCGCATTGCCATTTTTTTATATAATGCCTTAACATATTTCCGTTGTTTTATAAAATTATTCTGTTTTCATGATTTGTGTCGGATTAATATATGCCGCCTTTTGTATTTGGTATGCTAAGGTGCCCAGTGATATGATTATTACCAACAGCAATGATATGATAAAAATGTCTATACTGACAGGTGCCCTTACTGCAAAATCTTGAGTATAGGTATTTATCAGATAATAAGCCAAAGGAATAGCTATGACAAATGCTATAATTAAAACGGTTATATATTTGCGGAATAACAGTCGGTAAAGGTCTTTGGCACTTGCACCGTTCACTTTACGAATCGCTATTTCCCGATATCGTTGGCGAATGTCAAAAAAGAGAAATCCCTAACAGGCCAAGACTGGAAATAATAATAGCCATACCTGCAAAAATAGAATAAATAGTGGCTGTTTGGCGGTCTTGTGTATACATTGCTTTGATATCATCTTCCAGAAAAGTATATTCAAAGTCTTCACTTCCATAGACTTTATATTCCAAATTACGTAAGAAATCAATCACTTCTTTCTTTTTGCCGGGTGTATAAGCTATCTGATAAAGATCACCACTGAACCGTGCTCCGACAGGATAGATAGTAGGCTTGATTCCAGATGTCAAATGTCCTTCAAAATAATCCTCTACTACTGCAACGATAGGTTGAAGAGAAGCGTTAGCATTAGCCCTTTTTTGATTTTCTTCAATCACTCCAGCGCCATTGATTGAAGTATAGCCTAATGCTTTCAGTGCGGCTTTGTTTACAACAAAAACAGTGCGCCGGTTTTTCTTTATTTATATCGGGTATCTCACCTTCAATTACTTTTATATCATATAATTTGAAAAATGCAGGAGTGGCGTAATGAATATTCAGAAACACCTTTTCTCCTTTATTGTTCAGATAGTTTGTACCAAAGGTAGGAGTAAGGATATTCTCATAGCTAGGTTCGTACAATTCAATAAAGGGGCATGCATTAAGTTCATTATCCAATTGCATGACACGTTGGCGACGTTGTTGCATACTTTCATAAGTATAACTGCTAAAATCTTTCGATTCATATACTAAATTTACATTCATTATGTTTTTTAGTACGAAAGCCGGGTTCGGTATTTAACAACATTCCAAGTTGTCGATTAAAATAAAGTGATAATACCACTAACAAAAAGTTATAATATACTGTGCCCCTAGAAAGAACATACGAAAATGTTTGGAATGACTTTGGGCACCGATAGAGCGAATGGAAAGAATGGGGGAGGTGTAATTGTATTTAATGTATGGATAAATAGAAGTTATTACTGGTAACAATAATAAAATACTTGCCGAAAGCCATCCGTCGAAAGCCGTATAAGAAAAGTGAGTGTCGAACAAATATTCAGTAGGGGCAGACATTATTTCAATAATAAGCCAAGATACTAATAAGGCGCTCAGAACTAGTAATGTATTTTCAATCCATATATTGGCAAACAATGTTCTGCCGCATACACCAAATACTTTCTTCAATCCATATTCTTTTCCGCGACGTAATAATGCCACCAGATAAAGATTAATAAAATTCAAGATGCCGGTGAGGAGCAATAACAGGCATACGCCCGACAAAATAATTAAGTGGGAATGGTTTCCCGAAAGAAACATAGCAGGTTCACGGTCTGTTAAAGAACCGTCCCAGTAAATATCCTTCACAGAAATTAAAGAAAATGTATGTGTGCGAGTATCATATTTAGGGTCATTTATATACCGTGGGACGCTACCTGTCTTATTTATGGCATTTATATCTGTACCGGGTAGGAAACGATAGAGCTCTGTATTCATCCTTTCCCAATGTTGGGATAATTTAGAAGAGAGGATGATATCAAAGTTAATTGTAGTTTTACACTCAGGTTCTCCTACAATGCCTTCTACGGTAATATCTTTGCCATTGCTATAACGTAGTACTTTACCTATCGGATTTTCATTACCGAAAATCTTACAGGCGTATTTTTCTGTTAATAATGCCGACTGAGGTGTTGTGAGAGATAGCTTTCCTTGCACTATAGGATAATGAAATAACTGGAAAAAAGACACTGTCGGTAACGAGGCAACGTGCCGGAATACGGTTGGTACCGGAAATGACATAGTCCTTTTCCAATGGAATATAGGTGGTCATAGCTTCTACGAAACGATTGTCAATAGAAATGGTATCATAGTTATATTGTTTCAGTCCACTTAGTCCCCGGTTGCCTTCTGTATTGGTACAGATGGCATACACATGCTCCCTGTCGATGCAATGTGTGTCCACTGTCAGTTCTCTATGGATATATCGCATCAAGATGATGCTGCATGCCAGACTGCATGCCAGTCCCAGCAAATTAATGATAGTATACGATTTAGAACGCATTAAAAAGCGCCAGGAATATTTCAGTGTTTTCATATTTTATGTGTGTTTATTCTGATCTTATAATTTTTTGCGGGATCAATTTGAGCAGCTTTGTGTATTTGCCAAAGAATTACTGTGCTTGATGAAATAAAGGAAATGATAGCTAGAACTGCTAAATAAATTCCTATATCTACAGGTATTTTTTAGTACAAAATCCCGTGTATACATATATATGAGGTAATAGGCAAGTGGAATAGCTAATACAAATGAACAACCTATTACTTTGATATATTTGCGGAATAATAGCAGGTAAAGGTCTTTCATCCCTGCACCATTTACTTTGCGGATGGCAATTTCACGATAACGTTGTCGGATATCAAATAAGGATAATCCAAATAGTCCCAAACAGGAGATGATGATTGCTATCAAGGCAAAGACGAAATAAATATTTGCTGTTTGACGGTCCTGAGCATAAAGTTTGTGAACTTCATCTGTCAACCAAGTATAGGTGAAGTCTTCGGTATTATATATTTCTTTCTCTGTTTTCTTCAGATATTCTATGACTTCTTTTTTTCTTTATCGGGGTTGACGGCAATCAAAAAAATCGCTGTTGCCGCTGCTGGGCCCCTACGACAAATGCCATCGGTTTTATTCCTTCAGTGAGATGGCTTGGGTAATAATCGTCTATTACAGCCACTACAGGCATAAGTTTGGTTCCACCTTCTTCCATTTCTCCTTTTTCGCTGACACTAATCCAAAGTGGAGATTCGCTGCGTACAAAAGCATCTTCTAGTTGCGCATAGCCCATGGCTTTCATTGCTGCTTTGTTTAGTACCATTTTATAGTCACTCCAACCTTCAAATTTTTGGGGGATTTCTCCTTCCAGTACTTTCAAATCATACAGTTGGAAGAATTGTGGGGAAGGAAATAGGGTGAGCATGGGTTGACGGGTATCTTGGTCATTTAACAACATGCAGATAGAGCCTCCCCTTAATATAGAATAATGGGAATTCATCCACATTTCAATGTGAGGACACTCGTTTAATAGTTGCTTGATACGGTCTTGGCGGGCAAAGCGCTCATTGCGCTTTTCTTCTGTTTCAGAGCGCAGATAATTTTTGGTTTCTCGTGTAACAACTCAGCTCTGAGAATTCTTTCTGTCCGATATCCGGGAGAGGTATTCAGCAGGAAATGCAGTTGCTTGCCAAAGTAAAAGGACAGGATAAGGAGTAATATGGTTATAACGTATTGGAAAAAAAGGAATGTCATACGTACAGTGATAGCATGACGGTTTGATGTTATTGAACGAATAGATACAATAGGAGGGAGATAATTGTATCTGATGTATGGATAAATAGAAGTGACTAAAGGTAATAATATGATGAATCCCAAAGACAATTGCCAGTCGAATGCCGAATTGCTAATTTGTTCATTCATCAACCGGCTGACTGGTACTTGGGTTGCTTCTATCAACAGCCAGGCGGTTAGCAGTGCGGCAAAGGCTAATAACTGATTTTCCATCCATATTTGTAAAAACAAAGGCAGACGCTGCAAGCCGAATACTTTTTTTACTCCATATTCTTTAGAACGTTTCATCATAAATACCATATAAATATTGATGAAATTCAATATACCCACCAATAATAGCAATATGGTTACTCCTGAAAGAATATACAGGTGCGTACGGTTCCCGAATTGCATAATGGAATCGTAATCGTCATCGTGACCAATGGAATTTCCCCAGTATAAATTTTTCCAAGTAATAAACTCCCAGCGTATTCTGTTTCCCCTTTTTGTCCTTTCTGTACACATTGCTGATTTTGTTTATTTTATCCAGATCTACACCGGGGAGTATGCGCATCAGTGATATATCCATACGTTGCCAGTGTTCCACGAATCTGTATGATACCAGTAGATCGAACCGAAGTAATGATTTGCATCCCAATTCTCCAATCACTCCCTTGATGGTGATGTTTTTACCATAATATTCCAATACTTTTCCTATCGGATTTTCTTTTACCAAATATATTACGGGCATAGCGCTGGGTGATGATGGCGTCACCAGGGGCATCTAAATGGGCCTCACCGGCTGCAACCGGGTAGTGGAAGAAATGAAAAAAAAGTGGAGTCTACAGCTGCTATATTCATTGCATAGTTGCTGTTCTCGTATACCACATTGTCTCGTTGCTGTAGCATGAGACGGCATTGCTCCACTATTTGATGGTCAAGGATATAAACAGAATCCGCTTCCGTCCAATCTTGTTGCAAACTTCCCGGATGAATGTTTCCTTCCATATCCCGTAACGGAATGATGATATGTTCCGGATCTACGCTATGTGCATCCACCGTCAGTTCCCTATGGATATATCGCATCAAGATGATGCTGCATGCCAGACTGAAAGCCAGTCCTAGCAAATTAATGATAGTATACGATTTAGAACGCATTAAGAAGCGCCAGGCATATTTCAAAGTTTTCATGTTGCATGTTTTATTTTAATATCAATTCTTCTGCGTCACCAAAGGTATCATATCCTGTGATAATTACAAATTCTCCAGGCTGTAAACCTTCAGTGATTTCATATTGAAGCGGGTTTTGGCGTCCTATATTCAATGGAACTTTTTTACAGCTTTTGTTTTTGATGGGTTTATTTTGTAAATCCATTGTCCTCCAGTAGACTGGTAGAAGTTTCCACGTGGGATAACTATAGCCTGTTCCGGTTGGCCCAATTCTATTTGTACTCGGAAACTTTTTCCTACACGGACATTCTCGGGCATTTCTCCGGTAAATACCAAGTCCACATCAAACATGCGGTCTTTTACCTCAGGAACTACTTTAGTAATTTTCAGCGGGTAGCGTTTTCCTTGATAGTTTACGGTAGCCGGAAGACCTGTTGTGATGCGGTCAATATAATATTCACTTAAAGAAGTATGAATTTTATATTGATCCAGCACTTTTATTTCAGCTATACTTTCTCCCGAAGCAACCTGTTGACCGGGAGTAACTTTCACAAAACTTAGTTGGCCGCCAATCGGAGCTTTTACTATCAAGTCTTCCAACCGTTCTTCCGCACGTTTCAGTTTTTTGCTTTCACGTTCCAGATCATTTTTCAATAATTCTTTGCGGATAAGGGTTACGGATGAATCATGTTTCAGGCTTTCCATTTGTAATGCCGTATTTTTCAGTTTATACTTATATTCATCTTCAGATACTTGAAGCTCAGCCTTGCTCTTAATTCCCATTTTGAATTCCTCTTTGTCCAATCCGAAGCTTTTGCGCAGTCGTTCCATTTCATATTGTGCCTGTAATGTTTGTTGCTTCAGTGTCAGACTCTTTTGTTCCATTTCTATCTCTTTTTCTTTATAAGTGATTCGTTGTTTTTCCCATTCGTCACGTTGGTCTTCAATGGAACGAATCAGATCCGGATTAGTCAATATCAATAAGGTGTCACCTTGTTTCATCATATTCCCTTCTTCTCCAACAATGCGGTCTACACTGCCGGCTTCACGAGTATTTACTTTGATGGTAAGAATGGGTTGCACCAGTCCTTCCACATCTACATACTCCATAAATTTGTCGTTTTTTACTTCGGCTATCTGAATGTTGTCTGTTTCGATACGCAGCTTTGCGAGGACCTAATGAAAGGCTTATCACATAGATAAGGAAGATAATGAAGGCCAGTGCAGCTATCATATAGTAGCGATAGCGGATGTACCACGGTTTCTTTTTTCAATTTTTATATCCATTAGTTTATGTTTTTTGATATAATTTTTTTATTTCTTTTTTAAGTATGGCGATAATACAAAAGATCATTTATATCTGCCGTGTAGTTAAGGTTTAGGTATAGTACATGAAATCTCTGCTTTTCTGAGGAAATCATATCCCGTCATACTTCTAATACCATAATACAGACTCCAATAAGTTTTCAAAGCTGTTATATAATTTCTCCGTGCGGTATCTTTTTCTGTAATGGCGGCATTGAGGTCCAGGATTGTCGATTTTCCTAAGATATAAAGCCGACGTGCTACATCGTGGCGTCGGTCGGCTGTCTTGTCCGTCTTGGCGGCTACTGCTACACGGTATGCTTGAAGATTGAATTGACGGACCATTTTACATACATTCAATTTCAAAATCTTTCATTCCCTGTTCAGCCTGTGTATCTACTAAGTCTACATTGGAACGAGCTACACGAACGCGTCCTTTTCCACGACCCCAATCCAGGATAGGTAAAGAAATACCAATACTGGCATATTGTTGGTTCATGGGGTTTCGGTAAGAATCTGCAAATTTATTTCCGGTTTGAGAAAGCCCGAATTGTACATACAGGTCGGCTTTCAAACCTGCATTGGCTTTTGCAGAAGCTAATGCGCTGCGGCTTTCCAATTGTTTGCGTTTATAAGTGTCAGGGTCGGGACTGTTTTTGAATGCCAGTTGTAATGCTTTTTGTAAAGGGATTTCGAATTGAGGAATACTGTCTTCCGGAACAACTCGTAAATTTATTTCCCGATTAATGCCAAGAAAGGAACGGAGTGTTTGCATTTGGTCCTCTACTTCGATACGGGCATTCATCATATTGGTTTCTTCTGTCAGTTTGTTTATTTCCAGCTGTAGCATTTCGTTTTCAGTTATGGTTCCTATATTATATCTTCCTTCGGCATATCTGTATAAAGTATCAGCAGAAGCATAGTTGTAGGTAGCTATGTCAAGATTGGTTTGTGCAGTAGCCAAGTTGAAGAAAAGAGTGCTGGTTTCTGAGGCTACAAGTTCCAATGCTTCTGCATATGCTTTACGGGCTTCCCGGTAGCGAAGGGGTTCGATACGATGATCCCATTTTAAAGAATTATATCCAAAAAGTTGCTGCTCGTAACCTATTACTATGGGTTGGGTGTTATACGCTGTATGATTATCTTCAAATTCATCAATGCGTTGGGTGGTACTTTTTACAAACAAGCTGCCACCGGTGAACCATATATTTTGATTTATTTTAAGGCTGAGATCTGTGCTTAACTGGTCTTGCTGGATAAATTGATTTGTTCCATCCGGTTGGGTAATCTTGTTTATCTCCCGATTCAGGGTAGGAGATGAAGTTAATGTGACGGAGGGAAGATAATTCGCCCGGAAAAACGGTAGTTCCAATAAGCTGCCCGATAGGTATGACGGGCAGCTTGTGCTTCCGGTGAGTTTTCTTGTGCTATTTCAATAGCTTGTTGCAAACTCAGTGTCATTAATTCTTCTTGTTGTGCTGTGGCTGTTTCCGGGCGAAGCAGAAGGGAAAGTGCTATAATACAATATAGTTTCATGTTCGTTTTTTTATGTCTTTATACCTATAGTACTTTTTGGCTTATAGTTAGGTGAACAGGAGTGGGTCTTCGGTGTCTTCTTTGGATAAGTCGCTTTTTATTTTGCTTAATGCTTCCTTTGCTTTTTCATGACCGTTGTCTATAGCTTTTTGGAACCAGAACCGGGCTTGTTGTAAGTCTTTTTTTCTACGCCTTTGCCCCACTGATACATGCGTCCTAGGTTGTATTGTGCAGGAGCATTCCCCTGTAAAGCAGCTTTGGTCAGCCACTTGGCTCCTTTAGCAAAATCTTTTTTCCATTCCCTCGCCATAACAATACATATTTCCTATATTATATTGAGCTATCGGATTATTCTTATCTGCTGCTTTTTAAACCAAAAATAAGCTTCTTCAAAGTCTTTGGGAACCCCAAGTCCGTTTTTATATAAATAACCGATATTGTTCATGGCGTCCGTATTACCATGAGCCACAGAACGTAGGTACCAAGTCATAGCAATGTAACAATCTTTACGTACTCCCCAACCATTTTTATAAAGGCTCCCCATACCAATTTGAGCTTCTGGATTTCCTTGAGTGGCAGCTTTGTTCAACCATTTGAATGCTTGGCTGTAATCCTTAGTGACTCCCAAAACCATATGTGTACATAAAACCTATATTGTTTTCAGCATACGTGTTTCCGCCCGCTGCCGATTGATGAAAAAGTTTCAAAGCCTTATCATAATCAATTTCACCTCCTAAGCCTTTTAAATACATATCGCCTGTCAGATATTGGGCATGATGGGCCGTATCAATGCGAGCTATCTTTTCTAATAACTCGCGTGCTTTTTCATATTGTCGATTAACATAGTGAGTTTGTGCTTCTTCCCACAATTGATGGCAGTCACCTATATAAAGCATATAGATCTTATTGCCGAATAGAGTTACTATGCTTGCTACAAGGCATAAACTGATAGCTATTACTGATTTTTTTTTCATAACTTAATATATTAGTATTATAGACTAATCAAATAGTGTGCCATTATCTTATCTCTTTGTTTACCAGAATTTTGTGGGCTAAAAAATAAAAACGTCTCTGTGCGAATACGCACAAAAATAGTGCGTATTCGCACAGACAACACACTAAAAAAAACAATATCTTTGCAAAATAGCGGATAGAAAATCTTTTATTCGTATAATAATGTATATGAGGATAAAATAATGAATACAAAAGGAAAAATATTGATTATAGATGATAATGAGGACGTGCTTTTTGCACTAAACCTTTTATTGGAACCCTACGTAGAAAAAATAAAAGTTACTACTCAACCGACTCGTATTGAGCATTTTATGACTACTTTTCAACCTGATGTTATTCTGCTTGATATGAATTTCCGCCGGGATGCTATCAGCGGGCAGGAAGGATTCGATTGTCTAGAACAGATATTAAAATTAGATCCGCAGGCTATTGTCTTGTTTATGACTGCTTATGCAGATACAGATAAAGCTGTACGGGCTATTAAGGCTGGAGCTATTGACTTTATTCCCAAACCTTGGGAAAAAGAAAAACTACTTGCTACGCTTTCGTCGGCTATCAAACTTCGTGATTCTCGTAAAGAGGTCAGGCAACTGAAAGAACAAGTTGTAGCATTGAGCGGGCAGGATGAAGAGATGCCTCAGATGATAGGGCACTCAGCGCCTATGCGAGAGGTTTTTGATACTATTCGGAAATTATCGGATACTGATGCTAATATTTTGATATTGGGTGAAAATGGAACCGGTAAAGATTTGGTGGCCCGTTCTCTACGTTATTTTTCTCCTCGTCGTGAATGTCCTTTTATAACGATTGACTTGGGGAGCATACCAGAATCATTGTTCGAAAGTGAATTGTTCGGCTATGAAAAAGGAGCTTTTACAGATGCCCGTAAAGCAAAAGGCGGGACGTATGGAGGTGGCATCAGGAGGAACGCTTTTTTGGATGAAATAGGGAATTTGTCATTACCTATGCAGGCCAAATTACTAACAGCCATAGAAAAGCGGCAGATTTCACGTTTGGGAGCAACGGATATAATTCCTATTGATGTTCGGTTGATAAGCGCAACGAATGTAAATATCCGACAATTGGTGGAGGAGGGCAATTTCCGTCAAGATCTGTTGTATCGTATCAATACGATTGAGATTGCTATTCCTCCCTTGCGGGAAAGGGGAGAGGATGTGCTCTTATTGGCTGATTATTTCTTACAACGGTATACTCATAAATATAAGAAAGAGATAAACGGACTGAGCCGCGAAGCCAAGCAGAAACTCATGCGTTACCATTGGCCGGGTAATGTACGCGAATTACAGCATGCCATAGAACGGGCGATTATTCTTTCGGACTCGCCATTGTTAAAGCCTGCAAATTTCATGTTGCAGCCACAACCCGAGAAGAGGGTGAATACGGATGAGATACTGAACTTGGAACAATTAGAACGCAATGCCATAGAACGTGCTATGAAACGCAGCGAAGGGAACTTGAGTCGTGCAGCGGAATATTTGGGGATTACCCGTTACGCTCTTTATCGGAAACTTGAAAAATTAGGTTATGAGTCGTTTACAAACTTTACGGATGATAGCTTGTATGTTACTGATGGGGGTAGTAGCTATAGCTGCATATCTGTTTTATCAACATTCGCTCTATTTTTTGCTTGTTATTTTCGCTGATGATTATGGCAGGTATTATCATTTATATCTGTCAGTGGCAGTATAAAACGACCCGTATGATATCACGAATGATAGAAGGTATTCGTTATGCAGATTTCTCTTTGAGTTTTTCTACCCAGCACAAAACTCGTACAGAACAACGATTGGCACAAGAAATAAATAATGTTGTTGCTGAATTCCGTACTCGGTTGTCCGAGAATGAAGAGCGATATCAATATTATGAAACATTATTGAATACTGTTGACAGCAGTTTGCTGGTAGTAGATAGTCAGTGCAATATACATTGGATGAACCGGGCAGCCATGCAGGATTTGTGCGGTTATCGTATTCATTCTGTCAGGGAATTGGCTCTGTTAAATTCTGATTTTCCTACTATTATCCTGTCATTACAGCCTGGAGAAATTAAAACAGTACGAATACATAAAGGAGATACTCTACAAGAATTGGCTGTTACGGTATCCGAATATTCCGCTCAACATGGTACGGAACTCCGGTTAGTTAATTTAAAGAATATCCATGCTGTATTGGAGGAAAATGAAATGGAAGCATGGCAGAAGCTGATTCGTGTACTCACTCATGAAATAATGAACTCCATTGCGCCCATTATTTCATTAAGTGAAACATTATAAGTGAGCGTGCTGTACAAAATGGTATGAATGAGAGAGAGATTACAATATCATGTTGCAAGGGATGCAGACTATTCATAGAAGAAGTAAAGGGTTACTGAATTTTGTGGAAAACTATCGTAAACTTTCTCGTCTGTCTGTCCCGATACTGGCTCCAGTAAATATAGGTGAGTTGTTGAGTGATATGAAAAAACTGTTTCCTAATAAAAACATACAATATATATATAAAGTAGAAAACCCAGAAACGACACTGATGCTAGATCGTTCACAGATAGAACAAGTATTAATCAATTTACTAAAGAATGCAGGTGAGGCTTGTGTAGAGCAAATCTATCCCGAAGTTATCATTAGCACACATTGTGATTTAGAAAAACATCTATTTTTCCTTTCTGTCTGTGATAATGGTAGTGGCATTCTTCCAGAAGTATTGGATAAAATCTTTGTTCCTTTTTTTACAACGAAGCCAACAGGTAGTGGTATAGGACTCAGTTTATGCAAACAAATTATGAATTTACATGGTGGAAGTATCTCGGCGAGTAGTGAAATCGGAAAGGGGAGTTGTTTTACACTGAAATTTCTTTGTTGCGGATAAAAAAAAGTTTTAAGGTTAATGTTTTGATTTATAATTTGATAAGTAATAATGCGAAAAAAAGTAGAAAAAAAAAATCGCTTTAAATATTTGCATATATAAAAAAAGCCGTACCTTTGCATCGCTTTTGAGAGATAAAGCGATTGAAAAATAAAAAAAAAGATTCGGGGTGTAGCGCAGTCCGGTTAGCGCACCTGCTTTGGGAGCAGGGGGTCGTGGGTTCGAATCCCGCTACCCCGACGGATGAGAGTCAAGGAGTTACGGTAAAATGTAGCTCCTTTTTTTATTCTCCGAATGGGGCGGTTTACCGGCTCAGTTGTAATTCTTGGGGGATTAATATTTGTTAATTTCCCTTTATGCATACACCTTTGCTAATCTATACAGAAAGAACCTCTTATCTACTACTCCACGAAATGAAGCCCTAAATGCTTTAATTTTTGCATTAAAAGCTTCCGCAGCAGCATTTGTGCTTCTGTTCACAAAGTAGTTTAATATCCGTTCGTAATGATTCTCAATGGAATTGGCAACAGTAGTGAATGTATCATAACCAAACTCCTCAATTTCATTATACCAAAGTGCCAGTTTGGCACGAGCCACATCTTTATCTGTATAGTCTGAAAATATCTTCCCTAATCGTAGTGCGTAATAGTACACGGATTTTATATCCGGGAATTGTTCAAAGAGTAGTTTGGCTCTTACCTTCTGGCTTTGCAGCCACTTGTCCGGAGCCTTAAACAGCAGGTACCGGCTTCTGGCCAACAACTGTCTGAGTGTATCTCCATTGCTAAACACTTTAGGTTCATAACTTTCCCCCTTGGCTTTAGCTTCCTTGATTTTCCTGTTCTCATCCTTCATTACTTGCCAGCGATAAGCGATCCGAAGGTCTTGTACAGCTTCATAAACCAACTTTTTGAGACATGGAAACGATCCACTACCTGCATAGCCCCGGGAAAACAACGTTTTGCTATTTTCTGCATACTGCCGGCCATATCAAGTGTAATTTCCTTTACTTGGTTGCGCTTATCGGCATCTATTTTGAGAAGCACATTGATAACATCCTCTGCTTTAGTTCCCTTTACAATAGCTACAATGGTGCCTTTTCGACCATGCTTATCCCGATTGGTAAGGATTGTATATAGTTCGCCTTTGCTTAAAAAGCCGTTTCATCAATACATAAATGATAACCTATATTTTTTTAGGATAAAGAATAAAGTCTTCAGCATGTTCCTTCTGATTCCAATTATTGAAATCACTTAAATGTTCTTTGTATTGAGTCTGGAGTTGCTTGCCATCCATACAGTAATGTTCTGCTACACTTTGGCAACTAACCGCATGATTGTCTAAGTAACACTTTTAAAAAAGCTCCGAACTCAGCTGTTATGCGAGTACCGGAGGCTACTAAGTTCAATCACGACTATAAGTTTGTCCTGTTTCCGGGTCTTCCCAACGACGCCGCTTGATGCGTAGATATACAGCCTTGCCGCGAACAGGAAAGTCTTGCACTTCTATTTCCGGGAAGAAACCTTTGGAATGTAGATGTAAATGGGAATGCTCTTGAGGAATGGAAGGCTTTTCCTCAAGAAAAAAAAAAAAAATGAAGCAAGTCTCTTGAGAGACATGGTTAACCAGGTCAAAATAGTCAAGCAGGCCTGCAGGAAAGAACAAGCTCAACATCTCCAGTGGAGTGGCAGGGGGGTTGAAGGTTCTGTTTCATGCCACAAAGATGGTGTTTTTAACTAATTCCCCCAAGTTTTCAAACTGAGCCGGTTTACCTTTGGTTTAACCAAGTGAGTTAGGGTCAGCGGATTTTCCCCGGTTGGCAAGCTTTCTTTTTTAAGCGTATAGCCTAGCCAGTCTGAACATGAAGAATTTCCATCAGCCACCCCTCTTAACTGGCTTCGAAAAAGCTTTGATTTTAGCATTGAACGACTCTGCTGAAGCATTTGTCAATCGTTCTTCAAAATAATTTATGATGGTCGTACTATGGTTTGAAAAGGTGTGTTAAACCAAAAATGAACATGAATGCTACAATTTCCGCTGAGCCGAAATTTCGGCTCAGCGGTTTCCGAAAATGCCAATTATTTTTTAGCTTTCCAGACGTGCGTATTCATGTGTATTATGGATTAACTCACTGGTACTTTTATCCACCCCGTAGGATAGATATCCGGAGCTTCGGAATGCTGGAACCAACGACTAGGCACAATTACCGTTTTGTCCATATTGGGATTTAACCATGCTCCCCACCAGCTGAATGTACTGTTGCAGATGATGTGATGTTTGCAATGACTCATAAGCATCATATCTTGCCAACTGTCTTCATCCGTATTCCAATCAATATATACTGCATTCTGCAATGGAAGATTTTCCTTTACCCAAGCAATGTCATCTGAAAAAATATAGTAAGATGGAGAGGCAACTCTTCTGCTCATTTCCGCTATTGCGTTTTGATAGTAAGGTAACTGGCATACACTCCCGGTAGTAGCCCAATGCTTGGGTTGCAAATAATCTCCACGACGAATATGTAGAGATACTGCGTTTTCATCCTTGTCCAAAATTTCAAGCATATTAAGACTTCTACTGTTGGCTTTATTCTTGTCAAAAGTGAAAGACTCCCTAACTTCATCCTTAATATCTGCAAAGAAACGTTCCGACTGATAAAATCCTTTAAAATAAAGTAAAGGCCAAAAGTATTTCTTTTCAAAAGCTCGTAAACTATTGGGGGCTTGTTTCCGTTCATATATTTTTTTGAAGAAAAGAAATTCGATAATTTTTTTCAGAGGCCGGTTTATACAAAATTCTGTATGGGGCAGCTTGAATACACGATGCATTTCATATCCGTAGTGCACTTTATAATGCATCATGTCCGAAAGGTCTATACGCACTTTGGGATAGTACTTTTTCATTCGCAAATAAAAAGCGTAAATAAACATTTGATTTCCCAAACCACCTGTTACTTTTATAAGTCTCATATTTCTTTGTCCTTTTTTTTGTTATCTGCAATATTTCAATTTGCATTTCGACATTGTTTATGCATAAATTGAAAATGCAAAGGTATTGATTTTATCAGAGTCTACAAACATCTTAAAAAAATATTGTTTTCTCTAATAGCAGCTTATTATCTTGTTATTATATAGTGAACTAACCGTATGAAAGAGTACAGGGTAAAGTTTAGAAGAAAGATCAGAAGATAGTATGATATATTGGTTGCCTTTCTGTGGTACAGCATGTAAGTAATGGTTCTTTTGATGGAAGTGGGTTGCTTTGTCAACGGAATGAATTTCCGAGTTTACTCTCATTAAAACTCTTACGATATTTTTTCTAAATGTCGAATGCTGTAAAGTTTAAGGTAGAGTGAATCTCTGAAATATTTTGTATTTTAGTTATGTTTTGTTAGAATGTTTTTTCTTGTTTTTCATTATTGAGTATTATTTACAGAGAAGTACCTAAAAATACAGAAAATGATTGGTTTGATACTCTTTAAGTATGAATTAACTAGTTGGTTTTATGTTTTTTTACTGGATCTTTTTGATTAGTTATGCAGCATGGAGTGCTAGATTGTTCTTGTGCCGTGCATTTTTCACCTAGTATAATAGTGCTTCACCGATGTTTCGGCAAATATTACCGAAAAAAAAAATTAAATATATTATCTTAGAGTTGTATGCTTGATACAGAATACGGTGCTTAGGTTCTCTCTTTTTAAGTGATAAGTTTGGTTTTTATCAATTATATATGATATCTTTGCGGCTTTAAATATCCGACTATTTAGGAATGTAAAAACATATCGGATGATTTATTGAAACATTGCAAAACTATACTATCAAGATGGGCTGGCACATTTACAATATGGCAGTGACAAGCTGATTAATTTTTATTTGTTAAACGAACAATATAAATTTGTTATTATTGAATGCAGCCTCAGGTAGTGAAATTGAGCAGGTACTGGAAAAAATGGTAGATTTTGGGATGGATGTAGGTAAGGATATATTTGTCGCCATTCTGATATATTCAGTCGGTCGTTTTATCATTAAGCAGATTAGTGTATTAATAGCCAAAGTTCTTGAAAAACGGAAGATAGAAACCAGTGTACAGACTTTCTTGAAAAGTTTAGTGAAAATTTTATTGAACATGGTACTTGCTTTTGCCATAATCAGCAAGTTGGGAGTGGAAACGACCAGTTTTGCTGCACTTTTGGCGTCAGCCGGTGTGGCTGTAGGTATGGCACTTTCCGGCAATCTTTCCAATTTTGCAGGTGGTTTGATTATACTTGTTTTTAAACCGTTTAAAGTAGGCGATTATATAGATGGACTCTGGAGTAAGTGGTACAATAAAAGAGATACAGATTTTCCATACCATACTTTCCACTCTTGATAATCGGATGATATACGTTCCCAACGGATGCTCAGTGGAAATGCTGTGATTAATTACAGCAAACAGGAAATGCGCCGTGTTGAATGGGTATTCGGAGTAGAATATGGAGAGGATGTACAAAGGGTCAGAACCGTATTGCAACGTATTATTTATGCGGACAAACGTATTTTGGATACTCCTGCTCCTATCATTGTTTTAGGCTCATTAAGTGCGAGTAGCGTTGACATTACTGTCCGTGTTTGGGTTAAAACAGCTGATTACTGGAATGTTTTATATGATATTAATGAGATTGTTTATACGACATTTAATAAAGAAGGAATCGGATTCCCTTTCCCACAACTTACTGTGCATCAATCTTCAAAATAATAGAAACATATTCAACTTCTTAAATAAATGATCATGAAAAAAATAATTTGTTTTTTTACGATTTTCGTATTTTGGGGAATCACTGATAGTATGGCTCAGGGATTACATTTTGGGGTAAAAAGCCGGTGTGCTTGGCAACAAAGCAAATATTAGTGGCATGCGTGACCAGTTTAAGGAAGAGAGTTTGACAGGATTTCAAGTAGGGCCTATGTTGCAATATCAAACAGGATTTCATGGTATCGCTTTGGACTTTTCTCTGCTGTATGTAGAGCGTGGAATCAAACTGACAAATACCTCTAACAGACGTAGTGCTGACCTTAAAACACAAAGTATTGATATTCCTATAGCACTGAAATGGGAAATGGGAATATCAGATAATTTTGATTTGTTTTTGGGAGTCGGTCCTTCCTTTTCTTTTTTGGTAGACAAGGACAACTGGGGACGCAAACTTGCTCATATAGCTGTGGATGTTATAGATAAGGATCTTCCATCTATGGGATGGCGTTCGACTGAAGTCGGATTGAACTTGGGAGGTGGAGTGAAAATTGTAAATCATTTAATGGTAAGTTGCTATTATAATATAGGATTAACCCAGTCTGCCAAGCATAATATAGGAGGCAATAAGCATGATGCCATAGATCAAATTTTTGATGGTGATGTATTCGAAAGCAAAAATAGATATTGGCAGTTATCACTTGCTTATGTGTTTTAGTCAGATAATTGCGGATCGTTTTTAGCAATACAAAACTAAAAAAGCGGCTTTTATTATTGAGAAGGTTTGTAGTAAAACATCCAATAAAAGAGTCTGAATAACAAAGTGATTGCATCCGTGTGTGGAAAACACACGGATAGCATGAATAAATAATTTTTTTTGCAAAAATGAAATTATATATTTTGATTCAACAGTTATTGAGAAGAAAATTTATTCAATATTTTGTTCTTTTCTTCATTCTGATTTCAATTATAGCCGTCATTGCAAGTTCATTTGAAGAAATGGCCACATACAAAGTACTGTTATTCGGCATTACTTATGTATCTTCTTTTATTTTTCTTATTGAATACACAGCCCGTATCGTATCTGCACCGGCACTCTATCCCGGTATGAAAACAGCAAAGGCACGTCTGAAATATACATTCTCTTTTTATGGTTTTGTTGACTTCGTGGCAGTACTGCCTTGTGTTCTTACCTATGCATACTGGGATACGGAAGTCGTTCATGTCATTATTTTACCCTATATCTTCATTATTTTTTTAAGTTAATACGGCACTCGCGATCTTTCCGAATTATCGGTATGGCTCTTGCTTCTGTCAGAGAAGAACTTGAAACAGCCTACACAGCTAGTTTCATTACAATTTGCTTTTCCGCCATTTTGATGTATTATATTGAAAGGAATGCACAACCTGAAGTCTTTAAAAATATCGGTGACGGAATCTGGTGGGCCATTATTACATTTGCTACAGTCGGATATGGTGACATTTATCCCATTACCTTTTTGGGAAATTATTGGGTTGTATTATTTGTCTGGTAGGTGTGGCAATGGTAGCCATTCCGACCGGTATCATTAGTTCTTCTTTTTATCAATATCGTACAAAAGAAGGAACAAAGAGAGAAATTCAATAAGGAAGAGGAGAATAGACGATAATAAAGTTCCCCAAAAACAACTGTTGGGGAGTATATTCTTTTCTTATAGATAATTTCTATAGTTATGTGAAAAACTTTGGATTCTTAAAAATAAACCATATAGTCTTTAGAATGTGCATAACAAAAGTCTGCTTGAGGTGACAACGAACTTATAATTGTTATATCTTTGCATTGTCATTGTTGAAGCAATGATAAAATAAATAATCTTTAATCAAAACTTATGATTATGAAAAAAAGTATTTTAACCGTATTGTTTGCGTTAATCTGTACTATGGGATTTTCGCAGGTGTCTTTTAATGTAAAGGCTGGTCTTAACCTTAGTAGTTATATTGGTGAGAATTCAGATCACTCCGAATTTAAACCCGGAGCACGTGTCGGAGTGGGAATGGAATATCAGTTTAATGATATGATATCTTTACAACCTTCATTGTTTTTTTTTCGCAAAAGGGGGCAAAATATTCAAGTGGATTTGACGGAAATATAATAGATGCTGATGCTGATGTGAAAATTAACCAGCTCTATCTTGAATTGCCTGTTAACGTACAGTTTCGTTTTTTTAATATTGCAGATAACACCAACCTTGTCATCGCGACAGGCCCTTATTTGGCTTGCGGAGTAGGTGGTAAGGCTAAATTCGATGGTGACGCATCCGTTGGAGGCATCCATATTAATGGTGATGACAAAATAGACACATTCGGTGATGACGGACTGGATTACAACAGATTTGATGCAGGATGGAATATCGGACTTGGTGTGGAATTCGGACGCATTCTGGTAGGTCTTGATACCCAACTTGGTTTTTGCAAGGTGATGGACGGAAATGCTCCCCATAATGCTAATATTGGTATTACTTTAGGATATAAATTCTAAGCAAACTCTTTCATACCCCCCTCTCTAGTCTGTGCTGGTTTGCACGGTTTTGAGAGGGGTTTTATTATAATTTTCACAACCGATGTCAGTTCTTGGCGAAAGTAAGAAAATAGCAGTAAGGTAGTTGAAAAAGTTAGAGACATTCAGAAAATAGTATAAAGGCCGCTTTACCATCATGTATGCAGGTTATTTTATCATTATTGCCAGCAAGAAACCATTTAAAACAATCATTGGGAAGGAAAAAAAAGAAGTAGTTTTTTATCAAAATGTAAAATTAGACAGTATCTAAATTCTCCATAAAAAATTGTGTATTGCTTTTTATATCTATATTTGCAATTTCAATAGTTTTATTGCCAAATGGTTTTAATATGAAACGAATTCAAGTACTGTTATTATTTATAGTCATTTCTTGTTCCACGTTTGCACAAGACAGGCTTTCTCTGTTCATAGGCAGGGCGAACAAGTATGCAGCTGTGGAGTTATCCGACTATCGGAAACGTTTATGCGTAGAATATAATATATCTAATCAATTATTGGATGATTATTACAGAAGATGTGGTAGTAATTGGGGGAATGTCGGTTTGGCTCTTGAAATAGCAAAGACTTCCGGCAGGCATATGCGGGAGGTGTGTGACTATTACAAGCATTACCACCGGAATGGATGGAATCGTATATTGGTAGAGATAGGCATAAAACCAGGGTCGATGTACTATGATCCATTTTATGACAGGATTCGTTATCATAGCGAATGCTGGCGTGAACATTATTGCTCTTATTGTGACCATCATGATAAGCATCATCGCAAGCATTATAAAAAACACAAGCGTCATAAACATCATAAATGGCACGATGATGACGATGATTGGGATGATGACGATGAAGACGATTAACACACTTATATATTTTTAAAAATGAAAAAAAGATCTTTATTTTTTTAGGACTGATGTTTGTCATGTTGAGCAGTACCTACGCTCAAAAAGGCAGACAGGCAATTGGATTTGGATTAAGTTACGGAACAGAAATTGAAAGTGCTGGATTGGGAATTAAATACCAGTACAATATCACTAATCCTCTCCGTATTGAACCTTCATTCAATTATTTTTTTTGAGAATGACAATGTAAGTATGTTGGATTTAAATGTGAACTTTCTTCCACTATCTTTGTCCGGTAGCTCAAAGTGTTAAACTTTATCCGCTGTTCGGTCTGACCATGTCCAATTGGATGTTTGACATGCATGATTTGGATGTTGACTGGGATGGAGACCACGTCCATGTTGATGATGGGGGTAACCATAATGAATTCCGTATCGGGGTTAATCTCGGAGCTGGGGCGGAATTCGCTTTGGGACGTAACTGGACTATGAATGTTGAATTCGGATACCAATTGATTGATGATTTTGACCAAGGAATTATTAATTTCGGAGCTGCTTATCGGTTCTAAAAACATATTAATGTGTCAAAACGAAAATGACTGCTCCTAAAAGTTACAGATAGTAATTATAACACTTAAAAGGGTCGTATCAAGCTCTGTATTGAGTAATGATACGACCCTTTCTTTAGTCTTTTAGGATGCTTAAATTTCAGATTATAAGTTTATGTTTTCAAAAACTGAGTTTTGTCTCTTGAACTTTATTAAAATCACTATTTCTAGGTATTTCAGAATCTCTTTCAAACCTTTTTACTTTGCAGCAAACAAATTAAATGATTTGCTGTATGAAAAAAAAAAATGGTATAATTTATGGTTCCTCTACTGGAACTTGTGAAAGCATCGCACAGACAATAGCTGAAAAATTAGGTGTGGCATCAGTTGATGTAATTGATGCAAGCAAAATTACCACAGAAAAAGTGGGAGGTTATGATATCTTATTATTAGGGACTTCTACTTGGGGGGACGGTGAATTGCAAGACGATTGGTATGATGCTATTAAAACGGTGAAGACTGCAGATCTGAATGGTAAAATCGTTGCTCTCTTTGGTTGTGGAGATTCAGAGTCCTATTGTGATACATTTTGTGACGGTATGGGAGTTATATATGACCAGTTAAAGAATTCCGGTTGCACTTTTGTGGGAGCAGTTCCTGCCGATGGGTATTCGTATTCATCTTCGATAGCGATAATCGATGGGAAATTTGTAGGTTTGGCTCTTGATGACGTGAACGAAAGTGGCAAGACTGAAGAACGTATAAACAATTGGATTGAAGAAATAAAGAAGAACTTGTAATTTTGACAATTGCCTTATGATAGCTTCAGACATTAACCCGGTAGAATTGAAAGTATTTCTGAATCATATTTATGAATTTAAAAAAGGAGTACGTCAGATGGTACTCTATACTACCAATAGGAAGTATGAAGATTTTGCTGTAAAACGGCTGATCAATCAAAAGATTAATTATATAATCCAGCCCGTGGGAAATGATAAAATAAACCTGTTTTTCGGTAGAAAAGAATGCATTAATGCCATTCGTTTCCTAGTGAATCAGCCACTGAACAAATTGTCACCCGAGCAGGATTTTATTCTTGGAGCTATGCTGGGGTATGATATTTGTGCACAATGCAAACGTTATTGCGAACGTAAAGTACAATAATCTCAATTTCACGTAGTTTTTAAATGTAGTAGTAAAGGGATGTCTGAATAATTCTCAGGCATCCTTTTTTCACTTTTTATGTGAACCATCTTTATATCTATTTTGTTGCATTATTAGCATAAACCTTAAAAATGAGAAGATATGGATAAAGAAAAAAAGAAAAAGATGGAACAAAAGGATGAGCTGACGAATAGTGGTCAGCGGTTTCCTGTTGAACAAGTGTCCAATACTGGTAAGCCTACCAAGAAGCAGGTGAAAGCAGCGGTAAAAGAGTTAAATCCTGACGTGAACAGTTTAGGAAGTAGAGGATAATTTAAAATTGAAAACAGTAATGGATATAACTGGAAAAATAGAAGAGGTAAACCAGTCGGACTCATTATTGCTGGTTGTGTTTTATGCGGATTGGTCTCCCCATTGTGAATGGATTGAACCGCTGTTACATGAATTTGAAAAACCGGTCAATATTGTAAGAGTCAATATAGAAAGTAATCGGAAAGTAGCCGATGCCTATGAAATAGAAATAGCTCCCAGCTTTGTCCTCCAACGTAAAGGCAAGATGTTGTGGTGGAGAAAACTGGTGAAGTATTTCCAGGAGAATTAAGGGATGTCATTGAAATGTTCAAGAATTGAGATCCATACATCCGGATTAAAAAAGTTCCGTTGGTATGCAGCTACGGGACTTTTTTTTCTTGTAGGCGGTTTTGTACAATGAAAAACATATCGTACCTTTGCCAAACATTTGATTAAATATAAGAATATATGTTCAGAAGTCATACTTGCGGAGAGCTCAGACTTTCCGATGCAGGCAAAAAGTGTAACGTTGGCAGGTTGGGTACAGCGTGCACGTAAAATGGGAGGGATGACGTTTGTCGATCTTCGTGACCGTTACGGTATTACCCAATTGGTATTCAACGAAGCGGTGAATGCCGAACTTTGTGAACGTGCCAATCACTTGGGGCGTGAATTTGTTATTCAAATAACCGGTGAAGTGAACGAACGTTCAAATAAGAATATGAATATTCCCACCGGTGAAATTGAAATTATCGTATCGGTATTGAATGTACTTTTTAATTCAGCGGTAACTCCTCCTTTTACGATAGAAGATAATAGTGACGGAGGTGATGATATCCGTATGAAATTCCGCTATTTGGATTTACGCCGTAATTGTGTGCGTAAAAATTTGGAACTTCGTCATAAAATGACAATGGAAGTGCGCCGATATTTGGACAGCAAAGGGTTTCTGGAAGTGGAAACTCCTATGTTGGTAGGTTCTACTCCTGAAGGAGCCCGTGATTTTGTTGTTCCTTCACGTATGAACCCGGGACAGTTTTATGCACTGCCACAGTCTCCGCAAACACTGAAGCAATTGCTGATGGTTTCCGGCTTTGATCGTTACTTCCAGATTGTAAAGTGTTTCCGTGATGAAGATCTTCGTGCAGACCGTCAGCCTGAGTTTACTCAGATAGACTGTGAGATGAGTTTTGTTGAACAAGAAGATATCATTTCCACTTTCGAAGGAATGGCAAAACATTTGTTCAAGGAGTTACGTGGAGTCGAGTTGAGCGAACCGTTTCTGCGTATGACATGGGCCGATGCCATGAAATATTACGGTAGTGACAAACCGGATTTGCGTTTCGGCATGAAGTTTGTGGAATTGATGGATATCATGAAAGGTCATGGCTTCTCTGTTTTTGATGATGCGGCATATATTGGTGGTATCTGTGCGGAAGGCGCTGCAAGTTATACCCGTAAACAGTTAGACCAATTAACAGAATTTGTCAAGAGACCTCAGATCGGTGCGAAAGGTATGGTTTACGCCCGTGTGGAAGCTGATGGCAATGTAAAATCCAGTGTAGACAAATTCTATTCACAGGAAGTACTTCAGCAGATGAAGGAAGCTTTCAGTGCCAAGCCGGGTGACTTGATCCTGATTCTGAGTGGTCCTGATGCTATGAAGACTCGCAAGCAGTTATGCGAACTTCGTCTGGAAGTGGGACGTCAGCTGGGACTGCGTGATAAGAATAAATTTGCTTGTCTGTGGGTTGTTGATTTTCCGATGTTTGAGGTGGAGTGAAGAAGAAGGCCGTCTGATAGCCATGCACCATCCGTTCACTCATCCGAAAGAAGAAGATATTCCTTTGTTGGATACAGATCCGGCTGCTGTTCGTGCCGATGCTTACGATATGGTAGTAAACGGTGTGGAAGTAGGAGGCGGTTCAATTCGTATCCATGATTCACAATTACAGGCCAAGATGTTTGAGATTTTGGGTTTTACTCCGGAAAGAGCACAGGAACAATTCGGCTTCCTGATGAATGCATTCAAATACGGAGCACCTCCTCATGGTGGTTTGGCATACGGCCTTGATCGCTGGGTTTCTTTGTTTGCAGGACTTGATAGTATTCGTGACTGCATAGCATTCCCTAAAAATAATAGTGGACGTGATGTGATGTTGGATGCTCCCGCTGCTTTGGATCAATCACAATTGGATGAGTTGAATCTGGTCGTTGATATAAAAGAGGATAAGTAAGTTTTTTCCGCTTTTTATATAGAGTCTTGTATATAAAAGACCGATAACGGGGCGATCCGAACATAGCGTAGCGAATACTGTTTCAGCTAATTCGTTACGCTTTATCTTTTTGATTTAAAGTAGTCCGATAAGCTGAAACAGATTACAAACAAATGAAGGAAGCATATAAAAAGTGTATGAAAGAGAAAAATACGATCAAAATAAAGAGTTATAAATCACCCTGCGGAGTGTTGCTGCTCGGTTCATTTGGCGGAAAAACTCTGCCTGTGTGACTGGCAGGTGGAAAAACACTGCGATCGTGTGAATCAACGGTTGAAGCGGGTATTGTGTGCCGAATTTGAAATAAGTACGTCAGAAATAATCGAAGAATCAATAGAGCAACTCAACGAGTATTTTGCAGGACAACGCAAAGAATTTAGTGTGCCGCTTCTTTTTTTGTGGGCACGGATTTTCAGAAAACAGTATGGAATGAACTGTTAAAGATACCGTTTGGCAGGACAATATCTTATGGTGAAATGGCCAGGCATATCGGAATGCCCCAAGCAGTTCGTGCGGTAGCCAATGCTAATGGTGCAAATTCCATATCAATCTTTGCACCTTGCCATCGTGTGATCGGTAGTGACCACTCGCTGACGGGATATGGAGGCGGACTGTCCGCTAAAAAGTTTTTATTGGAATTGGAATCACAACCTCGGTTAATGTTATGAACAGACAAGAAACATTTCCAATGCTATAATAATAAATAAAAAGGAATGGGTAGTGAAAATGCCCATTCCTTTTTCTCATATCTTCTTAATGAATTACCATGTTGTTCCTTGGAATACACTACTTTCGTTATAGGGAACCAGATACCCGTTCATTGTCAGCGTGTTGCCCGAGAAATTTGGATTTATAGTAACACTAGCCTGATTGGTTCCGCCAGTCAGTACAATGGAAACGGTGGCCGAAACGGCAATCCCATTAATTCCATAATTATAGTACACATTACCGTCTTTATCCTGGCGCATACTTATTCCGTTCACATTTCCTTGAACCGTGACACCTCCCAAGCCGTTCGGGCTCCAGTTATACACAAAATTAGTAAAGGCGGTCTGAATAATACCTTGCCCATCGTTTACTTCCACATAATTCGTGTTAGAGGAAACAAAACGCATTATTCCATTACGGAATACAACGTTATCAGCTTCTAATACAAAAGAACCGTTTTTAAAGCATTAATTGCTTGGACGTAGGATACAGAGTCCTGCTGAGCTTCCAAGGCTTTCTTTTCCTGACGTTCTTTCTTCCATGCTTCGCGTTTAGCGTCTTCTCTTTGTTTTCTGGTTTGTGCATTTGTTACTCCGCTGAAGCAAACGAGTAACAATGCGGCTAAAAATAATACTTTTTTTCATAATTAAGCTGTTTAGTAAATCAATAATATCTTTTGAATATTCTGATAACTAAAACAGCCTTAACCATGAATTGTTTAACGAATATGTGAATTTATATAACGATAACGTTTGTATTTAATCTATAAAGCGTCGGGTTTAGATTTTCAAACTTATCAATACGCCGGTCACGGAGAAAAGGCCACCAGCGACGAACATTCTCGCTACGGGTCATATCCAGTTCCACTACCATATTTTCTTCATCCATATTGCTGGCTTGTACCAGTATTTCTCCTTGAGGACCTGCCACGAAGCTATTACCCCAAAATTGGATACCATTAGTCTGACCGGAAGGATCGGGCTCATGTCCTACGCGGTTCACGGCGATAACCGGCAGGCCGTTTGCCACGGCATGGCCACGCTGCACAGTTACCCATGCATCTAGTTGCCGGATTTTCTCTTCTTGAGTGTCTGTGCTTTCCCAACCTATAGCTGTAGGGTATATAAGAATTTCAGCACCTTTCAGTGCCATCAGCCGTGCACCTTCGGGATACCATTGGTCCCAGCAGACTTGTACACCTAGTTTTCCCAGTGATGTCTGAATAGGTTCAAATCCCAGGTCACCGGGAGTAAAATAGAATTTCTCATAATAGGCGGGATCATCGGGAATATGCATTTTGCGGTATTTCCCTGCTATACTGCCATCTTTGTCAAAAACGACAGCTGTATTGTGATATAGCCCCGAGCACGCTTCTCGAATAACGAAGTAACCAGTACAATGCCGTATCCGGCAGCCAACTCACTGTAGAAACCGGTAGAAGGACCCGGGAACCGGTTCTGCCAAATCAAACATATCCGTATCTTCTGTCTGACAGAAGTAAGAGGTGTTGTGCAACTCCTGCAATACAACCAGCTGTGCACCTGCTGCCGCCACCTGTTCTATATTGCGATGCAGTTTACTCAAATTATGACGGATATCATTTGTGCATGTCTGTTGGATAATTCCTATTTTAATCGTTCTTTTCATACATATATTTATTAATATACACCTTCGGGATATTGCATGGTGACGCAATGCAACGAGCCATGTTGCTTTTATTAAAGCAGTGCAGTCAATACCTACTATCTCTCTTCCGGGAAATGCTTCAGCCAATACTTCTTTGGCGCGCATATCATTCACAGAATCAGCATAAGTAGGATAAAAGCACAGCTTCATTCATTATCAGGAAATTGGCATAAGTTGCCGGCAAGCGATGATGTTCCTCATCATAAACAGCACTTGCCATAGGTAGCGGAAGCAGACGGTATGGTTTGCCGTCCAAAGTACGGAACGCTTTTAGTTCTTCTTCCATCATTGCCAGTTCCTTATAGTGTTCATCTTTTCATTGGTGCACTTTACATACACAATGGTATCATCCGGACAGAAACGTGCCAATGTGTCCACATGGCTGTCTGTATCATCACCTGCCAGATAACCGTGTTTCAACCATAGAACCTGTTTTAAGTTAAATGTTTCTTTTTAGAAAATCCTCCACTTCCTGTCGGTTCATTTCATTTCTGTTTTTTAGCCAGCAAACATTGCTCTGTAGTCAGCAGGCTTCCTTTCCCATCACTTTCTATGGAACCTCCTTCTAAAAAAAAAATTCCGGCAGAAAACATATTCAACCTTTCAGAACAGGATGGTGAAAATACAGTTCGTTATTAATCTGGTTATCATGATTGGCGGCGAACTTCATTCCCCAGCCATTAAAACAGAAATCCAGCAGCAGGGGGAGTAGCGTCTTCTTTCAACAAAGGTGATAAAAGCATGATCGCGTGCCCAAGTATCATTTGTGTTGATTTTTGATGTGACTAGTTTTTGGATATCAGCTCCATAATTATCTATACTATCTCTTATGGAATCGGGGTCTGGAGCCACAATCAACAAATTCTGACGTTTCAAAACCTCATAAGCTATCTTAAGAAAACAGGCATTCACTTCTTCCAACATGCATGCCCAGTCTGTGTCTTTATGGGGCCACGTTAGTTGAATCAAACTTTGTTTATGCCATTCGGCAGGTAAATAGGACATATTCATATTTTTTAAATTTGTCTTGCAAAGATATGAAATAAACTTTATAGGTTAATTAGTCATCGCTTCGTTTTTGTAACGAGCTTTTCCGTCTTTTTCCATAAGAACCAGCGGAACAGTTCATCCCAAGTATTGAAATCTTTTTTTTACATGAGACCTACTCCTTGAGTGGTCAGGGTAGATTTAGTAAAATAGCGGTCATTGGTCTGATTATACCCTCTCAAACGGAAATCTCCGTTTTTTTGTCAATAACCATATCGCTTCAAAGTCTCCTACGAAGTTGCTATTTGCCATCACATTCTCCTTATAGCCGAAGTTTCCATTTATCATCAGCCTGTTATTCAATAACCTGCCGGACAACATAGCTTCTGCTTCCACATCTGTCCAACCTTTTCACCGGTACTCAAGTTGGCGCCTATGTTCCAGTTTTTTTATTGCCCATCCATTGGGACAACATATTGTTCAGCTGACCGGAAAGTGTACTGAAGGCTAAAGAACTGGTCGCATTAGAGGATTGGTCATTATTGGCATAATCATAGGTGTAGAACTTACCAATTCCCAGCAAATAAATAATCTGTGTATTCATTTGTTTCTTCCGTACTGGTAGCACTACGTACCAATTCCCGGTCTTCCTCGCTTACAGTGGGCAGTTCCAAATCGAATTTAATATCCGATTGGATAAATTTCCAGTCAGATTCATCAGACAGTTTACCTTCACCGTACCTTGGTTTGCGCGAGGGATCTACTACCAAATCACTTAAAGAAGCAGAATTAACCGTGTGTACCGCCTGTAAATCAAGATTCGCCTGATAAGGGTCACCTGAGAAAGTCACCGTGCCACCTGATTTCAAGGTAAAGTCCTTGCGTATTACTTCCTGCATGCTTAGTTTATACATACCTTGATCTATGACATAGCTACCGAACATACGGAAATCACCTTTACTGAAAAAAATTCACTTGCAGGTTTCCATTTCCGGTTGCTGTAATATTATCTCCCGCTACAGGATCCATGATAATTTTCATGGTAGCGCTGGGAGTTGCTTCTATCAACATGTTGATGCGGAGATCCATAGAGGTCCGTCGTCCTTTCTTTAGTCTTACGCACATTAGAGTGGTGGTAAAGATCGGTTTCCACATTATCGTGAATGCGCTTGGGGGTTTTGTCTACAAAAGTGATAAACTGATTGCTCGCTGCTTCCGTGGTTACTCCGGTTATATAAGTGAAGCTGGTATTGTTGCCTGTGGTCAGTGAAGCGTCCACTGTCATCGCATTATTTCCACCATCCAGCACCACATTTCCTGTACCATATACTTTTCCGTAAAAAGGCATATTCCCGGCTTCGTAGGTATTGTACATCAACAGGTTGTTTCCTCGTATATTGAAATGGTACATCAGATTTTTCAGCTTTGTGTGATGCAGATAACCATTTACCAGTCCGTCATGTCCCTCACGGTCATAGACTTTTACATTCCTGAAATCCAGACTGCCCAAAGATATATGTATGGAGTCATCCCGGATTTGGAAATAGGTGTTCAACACATCAATTTTAGCATCCATTTTGGCCCTCACTTCACCTTCCAGATCCAAAATGCTTGAAATCGCCATATAAACGGACATTTCCGTTGACACGGCCATTTATTTCACTGAAAATTCCTTCTATAAAAGGTTGTAAGAATCCCAGATTGGTACTATCTGCCCGAATCGACAGATCAAGACCTTTTTAACTTGGGAGAGACATACCCTGTCACATGAGTGGAGGAAATTCCTTTTTCCGCTATTTGGGCATCCAGTCGTACTCCGCCCAATTCCTTATCCCATACACCTGCAATGTCGGCTTCTCCTAATAAAGAACGGTTCAGACAGAATTTGTGCACATTCAGACGGCCCGCATCACTGGGTTCTTCATGACACTTTTCAGATGAACCTTTCCGGTTACAAGTCCGCCGAACTCTACATCGTCAAACTGCACAATATCCAGTACATAGTCCAGCTTGATATTTCTCAAATCCACCCGGCAGGAATCACTTTCTTTCTTGGTCAGTTTACCATCTATCCTTAAATATTGGTCTCTCATGTTCAAACAGGAAAATTATTAATGAATACGCGTCCCGAATCTATGGCGATATGCGAAGGATGAATGTTCCATACCGTATCATTCAGCACTACTTTTGTGGGCTGTATGTTTATATCTGCCTGAAGAATAGGTGGGGACCTTCCGTTTTGAAGAAACGGGTATCGGCGGCAAATTTACCACCGTAAGTCACATCAGTATTGTTCCCCAGTTAATTGTTGTTTCCAAATGATCGTTTTTAGCATTGGCTTCCACTGAGAAGTTAAGCATTGCACCACTTTTCATTAACATACCGCCTCGCAGTGAGCATTTGAACCGGTCGGAAGGATTCTCACAAAATAAAACGCCTGAATCATAACGTGTTCCATTGTATCTGAATTCCGGAAAATGTCCTTCTACGTGCAACTTTTCCTCGCCATCGTTAAAATATCCTTTTAAAGATGCCGGCAAATATAATTCCAATGGAATCTGAAATAATTTGGATAGCACTTCGGTATTCTCCAAGCAGATATCAAACTGGAAGTTATTGTGAGGCTCGGGCATATTATCCTTTATAGTCAGTAAGGACGGAATATAGCGTTGTACCGTCTTTACCACGCTGGCCGGAATGGTGTGGTAGGAATAGTCACCGCGTATCACCGCTGTCATGAAGGATGAATTTATGCGCAACTCTTTTTCACCGCTTACCTGTCCGGCTGTAATAGTCAGATTATCCAGAAAACACCCTCCTTCATCGGGAGCGTTTAATCGCAGGCTGTCCAATGAAATGCGCCCGTTCATGTCGTCAATGGATTTGCCGGTGAAATCAGCAGTGAGGCCCAGTGAAATACTGGCATTCTCATATTTGTCCGACAGATGGAGGTCGTGGGGGCGCAGGTTCTTTACGGATGCCTTCAGATTAAAGTCAGGGATTGTTTTGGCAACATTGAAATTACCGTCTATCTGGACAGAACCGTTTGCGTCGTCCATGGACAAGCGCCCGTTAAAGCCTCCGTCCTTATATATACGCCATCCCAACATGATATTTTCATATTGATATTGACTATATTCAAAAGAAGATATGATTCCTTTGATGTATGACTCCGGATACCGGTTCTTATAGTTGAAACCTTTCAGTTCCACATTGAAATCCACCTTGCCGAATTTCTTTTCCTGATTAAGTAATTTTCCCAAATCCAGGTCTGCACTCGCCACACTACCCGAATAGGTTCTGCTCATACTTTGTTCATCAATGCTCATCATCACGTCCGTTTTCACCATGCCTGCCCCTGTATAGAACAAGCCTGTCAGTGTGAGATCATGCAGATAGCCCGCCGCTTCCCCGTTAAAACGAATATAGTCCAAACGTTGCAAAATGGGAGGAACCTTTCCCGTCAGGTTCGTCATCAGAACGTTTATGCCCCTCTTTTTGTCATGGTCAAGTTACCCAGTTTGCCGTAAATGTACATATCCATGCCTGCATCCCAGTTACTTAAGGCAGCTTCCCCTGCAATCATCAATCCGTGGTGGTTTAGTCAGCCGCAGGGTGGGGCAGTCCAAATGTTTGCCGTGACCGGAGAAAACCAGATTTAGATCCAACGGTTCTTCAAAGCGTGACAAGGCAGGCACAAAAGGAGCTAAATCTTTCAGTATAACGGAAGCCTTCAAAGAGCCGTCATATCTTACATTTTCTGTCATTGGGGGCAATTCGGGCAGGCTGTCATACTTCAAGGTCAGACTGTCTATCTTTAAAGCAGTATTTGAAAGCTCCACACCAAAATCCTTAATATCCAAACGTTTATTGTTGGCTGTAACTTTCATGGCGAACTTCTGCAATGAAAAACCACATTGTTCGTCAAAGCTGACCCGCCGGATGGCGGCATTCAACGAGTCGCTGCGCAATGCCTTCAGTGAAAGCGTTGCAGCGAGATTCTTCACCGATAGATGATGGGCATTGAACTTTCCGGGAGTTTCCGGTTCCGATAATATATCGTATGTCACTCTGCCACGCCTTATCAGCACGGAATTAATTCGTAAATCCAAATTAGATTTTGTTTTTTTTAACCGTATCTTTGGACGCGAAAGCGTCTAACACAAACTGGAAATTAGGGGCAGATTCCGGAGTTTCCCGGTTCAAATTGACCGTAAATCCAAAAAGCTGGACACTGCTGATGGTGACTTTACCGTTCAATAAAGGCAGAAGGTCGAATTTTGCCGATAAGCGGGCTACTTTCAGCATCTCCTGGTTCTTCCGGTCATGCAAAAGACATCTTCCACAATGATACGGTTTAGCAAACCCATATCAATCCGTCCTACAGAAACCTCCGTATTCAGTATGTTTTTAATTCCTTAGTTACAAAAACAGATAATTTGCCCTGAACATACGGTATGTTCAGCAGCACAATTATTCCCAGGTAGACACCAATCAGTGTACCTAGCAGAATACGCACAGTGTATTTAAGACTCTTACTAGAAATCATTGTTTATTTTGGGCTAACAAAAATACGAATAACGTACGACGTAGCCCAAAATAAACGATTTTTTTTACTTGTTTTTATGCAATCTTTTCAACTCGAAGGAGAAAATGACACGGAAACATCCGATAATAAGAAAAGTGATGGACAGCATATAGAGCACGGTAACAGCACCAAGTCCAGGTTGCCAGATGATAGCCATAGAGCAAAGAATAGCCAGAATGCCAAACACCAGATACCACCCCCAGTCCTTTGTGCCATAGCGTTTCAAATCTGTGGAATAGCCACACAATGTAAACCCTCTGAACATCAGCCAGAAAGCAACAATAAACGGAATCAGTTCCATGCTGACCAACGGATAGAATACCAGATAAATACCTATCAGCAAATCAATAATACCTCCGGCAAGATACCATCCCCAACTACTGATTGTTTTTTGTTTCCGGCAGCAAAAAAGACTTCCAGAATGCCACTGACCAGAATCGAGATACTGAAGATGACACTCAGTGCCACATAACTGCTCACAGGAGCGAACAATAAGCATAGTGCTACCTCGCAATGTAGAGCAAGCCCAGCAACAGGGACATCCACCAATTTTTTTACAGCGTAGCCTAAGCCACCAACTAATTCATTCATATTTGTTAAGTTTTAGGTTATAATTTGAACTAATAACGCCCCCCCTTGCAAAAAGGTTTACCTGCAAATACAAAAAAAGTCTTTAAATACCGCCGATTGACTTTTAGAACTCAAAAAATATTCCGAACTTTGCACGCTGAAAACCAAATTGATAGTTCTATTTACATTTTGAATAAAAATTGAATAAAAAAAGAATGAAAGATAACAAAATCCCTTCACCGTTAGTATCCCTTTTACCCGTATTCGTACTTATTTTATTATTGTTTGTCACTATCCGTACATTTGGAAGTGATGCCTTGTCCGGTGGCAGCCAAGTCTGTCTGCTAGTGGCTACAGCAGTTTGTGTGCTGATAGGTATGGCGGGATTCCGTCGTCCGTGGAAGGACTTCGAACTGGCTGTCACCAATAATATAGCCGGGGTAGAAAGTACCGCACTTATTATCTTGCTGATCATCGGAGCTTTGTCCGGAGCATGGATGGTCAGTGGTGTAGTCCCTACATTAATATATTATGGCATACAGGTTATTCATCCTCATTTTTTCCTGGTATCCACTTGCATTATTTTGTGCGGTAGTATCTGTTATGACAGGCAGCTCATGGACTACCATCGCCACTATCGGCATTGCACTGATGGGAATAGGGAAGGCGCAAGGTTTCAGTGAAGGTTGGATTGCAGGTGCGATTATCTCCGGAGCCTATTTCGGTGATAAAGTTTCTCCGCTTTCGGATACCACCATTCTGGCATCGTCCGTAACGGATACACCGCTGTTCACTCACATCCGTTACTTGATGATTACCACCGTTCCATCACTTGTCATCACTTTGATAATCTTTACCATAGCCGGATTGTCACATGAAGCCACTGATACCGGTCATATCGCCGAATACACCCGTATATTGAGTGATAAGTTCCATATTTCATGGTGGTTGATGATTGTCCCCGTTGTCACAGCGATACTGATTGCACGTAAAGTGCCTTCCATCATCACTCTATTTGTTTCTACGGCTCTGGCTACCGTCTTTGCCTTGATTTTCCAGCCCGGACTATTATGCGAAATCGCCGGACAAGGAGTCGAAGGGATTGCCGCCTTGTTCAAAGGAGGAATGGGAATGCTTTATGGTGGAACCCAATTGGAAACCGGTAATGCGGAAATAAACGAACTGATATCCACTCGCGGAATGGCGGGTATGATGAATACCATCTGGCTGATTATCTGCGCCATGTGTTTCGGAGGGGCGATGACAGCCGGAGGAATGCTCGGCAGTATCACTTCTGTATTTTGTACGTTTTACGAAAAAGCGGGTAGGAATGGTGTCGTCCACAGTTGCATCGGGCTTGTTCCTGAATCTTGCTACAGCAGATCAATATATATCCATTATCCTGACGGGTAATATGTTTAAAGACATCTATAGTGCAAACGGTTATGAAAGCAAACTGCTGAGCCGCACGACGGAAGATTCTGTTACAGTCACTTCGCCATTGATACCCTGGAATACATGCGGTATGACACAGGCCACTATCCTTAGTGTTCCCACCATTGTGTATCTGCCTTACGCATTCTTTAACATTATCAGTCCCTTGATGAGTATCACAATTGCTATACTGGGATATAAGATAAAGAAAAAAGCAGAACAGTCGGACCTGTCATAATAATGATAGGTTCTGATGATTATATATCTTTCACGTGAAAGATTAGCAGGGTTCAAAAAAATAACTTGTACATTTACCCACCCTAATAAATCATTTTATATTTTTACAATAATATGAAGAAACACATCACATTCGCTCTTCTGTTTGCGGCTGCATTGACAGCCCAGGCACAACAGGGAGGCATTTCAGGTGAAATGCTGAATCAAATCAAACAAAGTTATAAGGCAACCCCTGCCGACAAAGCCATCCGTAACGCCTTAGGCGGAACAAGTATCAACACGTTGGCATTGAACCAAGAGAACCGTGCCGATTTTGATACGGAATTTTCACACAAGGTGCTATCCAAGGGGATAACCGACCAACAATCTTCCGGTCGTTGCTGGCTTTTTACCGGACTGAACGTGCTCCGCAGCCAGATGATTGCCAAATACGGACTGGATGAGATGGAGTTCTCACAGAACTATTGTTTTTTCTACGACCAATTAGAAAAAGCAAACTTATTCTTACAGGGAATCATTGATACCAGTGGAAAGCCCATGGACGACAAAATGGTGGAATGGCTGTTCAAGCATCCCTTTAAGCGATGGAGGACAATTCACAGGAGTATCGGATATTATAGAGAAATACGGACTGGTCCCCAAGAGTGCAATGGTGGAAACTTTCAGCAGTGAGAATACCGGAAAGATGAGTAGTCTGATAGGACTGAAACTGAAGGAATTTGGTTTTTACAACTACGAGAAGCCGCCGCCCGGAGTGAAGCCGGTCGAACTTGGAAAAGAAAAAGACAGAAATGCTGGGAACGGTTTATCGTATGCTGGTGTCGACCCTTGGCGAACCTGTTTCCACCTTTACATGGAGTCTGAAGGGTGGGGAAGCGAAAGAATACACTCCGATATCTTTCTATAGAGAGTTCTTGGGAAATGATCTGACCAACAACTACGTGATGCTGATGAATGATCCCAGCCGCGAATTCTATAAATGCTATGAAATAGACTTTGACCGTCACCGTTATGATGGCAAGAACTGGACCTATGTAAACTTGCCGATAGAGGATATTAAAGAAATAGCCATTGCTTCCATCAAGGACAGTACCATGATGTACTTTTCTTTGCGATGTAGGCAAGTTCCTCGACAGCAAACGTGGCCTGTGAGACCCTGATAATTATGATTACGAATCATTGATGGGAACCACCTTCGGCATGGACAAGAAACAACGTATCCAAACTTTCTCCAGTGGCAGCAGCCATGCTATGACCTTGATGGCGGTGGACTTGGATAAAGCGGGAAAATCGAAAAAATGGATGGTGGAAAACAGTTGGGGCAGTGCCAGCGGATACAGAGGACACCTTATCATGACAGATAAGTGGTTTGATGAATATATGTTCCGTGTGGTGGCAGAATAGAAATATGTTCCTGCCAAGGTGCTGGATATTTTATAACAGAAACCAATCCGTCTTCCGGCATGGGACCCGATGTTTGCTGACGAAGAATAAGCGTTATCTCTCTACATTTTATATAATTTAAGCGGACTGTACAGAAAAAAGAAAGACTGTACAGTCCGTTTTTTTTATTCTAAGGCATTGTGTATGTCTGTCATTTTTACTTCTCTCTTGCAAAAAGAAACATAATAGGGAAAATAGGTTTGTTGCAGTGATGAGTTATTGTATAATAGGCTTGCAGAAAGGTGTTTCTTGCATATTTAGGTATAATAAAAAATGGGAATCTCTTCGTAAGAGAACCTCAAAGTCAAGTTAGATCTCTGATATAATAAAAAGCGCTCATTCATAGGAATTTCCAGATAGAATTCGTTTCTTTGCGGTCAGAAACCATAAAATCATCTTTATTATGTCATCCCGCTTTGTAAACCCTTTCACGGATCTCGGCTTCAAGATAATCTTCGGCCAGCCTGCCAGCAAGGATCTGCTGATAATCCTGCTTAACGAACTGCTGTCGGGTGAGCATCACATTGAAGACCTGACGTTTCTGGACAAGGAGGACCGTTCGGAGAATATTCACGACAAGGGCATCATCTATGACCTTTACTGCCGTACCTCTACGGGCGAGTACATCATAGTGGAGATGCAGAATCGTTGGCATAGCCATTTCCTGGGCCGTACGCTTTATTATGTGTGCCGTGCGGTGAGCCGCCAGATGGAGAATCCGTCCTCTAAAGAGGTATGTGTTCCCGACACTCCGTTGGAGGGGGGATTGCGGTCTGCTCAGGGAAGAAGAGGCTTCTTACGGTCTCCGTTACAGGCTTCCTGCCGTGTACGGCGTTTTCCTGATGAATTTCAAGGAGGATGGTCTGGAAAGCAAGTTCCGTACCGACACGGTGGTTTCCGACCGGGACAGCGGTCGTGTGGTGAACCGGAATTTCCGTCAGATTTATCTCCAGTTTCCTTATTTTACGAAGGAACTGGACGAATGTTCTACTTTATCCGATAAACTAATGTATGCACTGAAGAATATGAACAACTGGAACAGAGTGCCCGATGCGCTGAAAGAACAGGTTTTCAGCCATCTTGACCGCCTTTGCCGCCAAGGCTCACCTGTCTGAGGGTGACCGTATCGCTTATGATAAGGCGGTGGACCGTTATAACGTGAGCCGTATTGTGGAAAATGATATCCGTGAACAGGCTGTCGCGGAAGGACGTTTGGGGACGTTTGAGATCGCCCGTAAACTGAAAGAGAACGGTTTTTCCATTGCGGATATTGTCCGGATTGCCGGACTTTCGCCAGAAGAAATTGATAAGCTGTAACGGCGTGTACGAATTTCTTTATAAAGCAGTGCTCATTCGGGAAAAAGACTTTTTTCAGAATGCTACAGCAAAAAATGATAATGAATGGTGAAGTGATATAAGTATCATGATAAAGCATTGAAAAATGTATGAGCAATAAAATATATCCCATCGGAATCTAGAATTTCGAGAAAATCCGTCAGGACGGTTATTTCTATATTGATAAAACGGCCTGGGTGTACCAGATGGTAAAGACCGGAAGTTACTACTTCCTGAGCCGTCCGCGACGTTTCGAAAGAGCCTGCTCATCTCTACCTTGGAAGCTTACTTTCAAGGTAAGAAGGAGTTGTTTGAAGGTCTGGCGATGGAGAAGCTGGAAAAGGACTGGATCAGATATCCTGTTCTGCATCTGGATCTGAACATCGAGAAGTATGATACTCCGGAGAGTCTGGATAAGATTTTGCATGATAATCTGGATGCCGAACTGCATGAGTTTGCTGAAGCGAGAGGAGTGTCATACGACAAGCTTTGTGACGATTTGAAAGCATATTATGACGGCTATCACTTTACACATCATTCTATCGGCATGTACAATCCGTTTAGTTTGCTCAATACGTTCAAATATAAGGAATTCGGCAGTTATTGGTTCGAGACGGGTACTCCTACCTATCTGGTGAAACTGCTGAAGAAGCATCATTACGACTTGGAACGGATGGCCCACGAGGAAACGGACTCCCAGGTGCAGAACAGTATAGATTCGAATCCACCAATCCCATTCCGGTGCTCTATCAGAGCGGATACCTCACTATAAAGGGATATGATGAAGAATTTGGAATGTACCGTTTAGGTTTTCCGAACCGGGAAGTGGAAGAGGGGTTTGTACGTTTCCTGCTCCCTTTTACGCGAACGTAAATAAGGTGGAATCTCCCTTTGAGATTCAGAAATTTGTCCGTGAGGTGCGTTTCGGTGATTATGACTCCTTCTTCCGCCGTCTGCAAAGTTTCTTTGCGAATACTCACCTACGAAGTGATCCGCGAACAGGAACTGCATTACGAGAATGTGCTTTTCATCGTATTCAAGCTTGTCGGCTTCTATACCCAAGTGGAATATCATACGAGTAAAGGACGCATTGACCTTTGTCCTGCAGGCTGACAAGCTTATCTATGTGATGGAATTCGCTGGACGGCACGGCCGAGGAGGCTTTGCAACAGATTCATGACAAGCATTACGCGCTTCCCTTTGCTTCGACGGACGGAAGCTCTTTTTAAATAGGGTGAACTTCAGTGCTGAAACCCGCAATATCGAAAAAGTGAATAGTAGAAGAATGAAATGTAGAAAGGAAACAGAGTCCGAAGAAAAGAGGTGCACACTGCTGCAATATCTGAAACTTGGTACAAGATCCGCGGAATCTTGTACCAAAGTTTTTGTAATCTTGTGGCGGGTGACGGCCAGTTCCTTTGAACATTGTAAAGATAACTTCACGTCCGTGCGGTGTGATCTCTTCTGACCCCTTTTTGGTGGATTGCAGGGAGTTTACGGGGACACGGGGACAGTGGGGGACACCCCCCTTTTTCCTCACACACGCATGCGTGTACCTATAAAGGGAGGATAAGTGGGGTGATATATTCCCTTACCGTCCACACTTACCGATACTTTTATTTGGTGAAACGTTTGAGTCTGATGAGGACGGTGCTTTCGGTTACTCTCCCTGTCGTGCGTTTTTTTTTCAGAAGTTCCAGCCGGACATAATCCTGTGGGAAGGCAGGGGAAAGATGATTTTCCCACCTAATTATATCGCGCGTGCGTGTGTGAGAAATTGGGGTCTGTCCCTGCTGTCCCCACTGTCCCTGCTTGGGAGAGCCGGTATGAACTGCCATCTTTAAATTCTCAATTTTTAATCTCCCTCCGTATCAACCTTTCCTCGTCCTACGAGAGGAAACAAGCTCGTACCGGCTCCTTGCCGGAACGTTCCACGCCTTTGCCGGGATGATTTTTCTTATTATCCGCACTGTTGCTGTGGAAACCATAGACCGCTTGTACGTAGTTCATCGCCCCATGGGGATTTTATTGCCGGTGGTGTTTTCCTACGGCGGTGTGAAATTGCTGAGGGTAGGGGAGACTTTCCATAGCCGTACAAAAAAAGCATACGCCTCCATGAACGGGTTGCATAAAGACAGCATCTGCTTTTATGAATATTACTTGAAGATACCGGATTATCGCGTACCGAAGTCCTGCAAGCTGGTGGATTCCGTATGGTCCACGGTGTTTGATGTGTTCGCCTGCTTGTTGGCAGGGGATGACGAGGAAGTTTATTGGTGCTGCGGCCGTCTGGCCGACCGGAGCATCGTGGTGATGGACGGGGCCGGAAGGTATTACCATGTGGAAAAAGGAAAGAGGAAGCGGTACATTGCCGCTAACCTTCCCAAACCCGGTGAGCAGGACTTCGACACGGCTGTAAAGAAGCTGAAAGAGGAAGCCGGACAGCGGGCGGAGGAAACGGACGGCAGAAGAGAAGGAACGAGGAAGCGAAAAGGCGGAAGAGGCTGGAGGAGATAAGAGATGCCCTTCCGTACCGTATGGGCATGAAATGGGGCTTGAAACTGGGGGAACGTATCATCGTTCCTCCCAAATACAGAAAGATTCTTCCTCCTGTGGGCGTTTATTGTGCTTTTGAAGAGAGTGCCTGCCGGTGGGGGGTGATGGCACTGGACGGGAAAGTGATGGTGGAAGCCCGCTACCAGGAGGTGGATATAGAAAACAACGGCACGGTACACCTGACCGTCATTCCCGGCAAAGTGAAGACCGTCAAACTGTAAGTGTTTCCGGAATGAAACACAAATGACGCGAATGACATAAATTAAAAATCAAGATAAATTTATGCCATTCGCGTCATTTGTGTTCTAAAAAAAAAAAGTGAGTATCTGCCTGAGTTTGCACATACATTCAGAAAGGTTTCTATTATTACAGAATTTTTTCCATAATAAGCACCATTTCTTTCTTTTTTTCACATTTTTTTCTGTACTTTTGCGCTCAAATTTAAAAACCATTTTTATAACCCAATATGGCAAATGTGATTAAATTACACAAAGGCTTGAACATCAACCTGAAAGGAAAACCCGTTCAGGAGTTCTTTGACGTGAAGCAGCCGGACATCTATGCGATAGTGCCCGATGATTTTCATGGCGTGACTCCGAAAGTCGTGGTCAAGGAACAGGAATATGTGATGGCCGGGGGAACATTGTTTGTTGACAAGAACCACCCCGAAGTGAAGTTCGTATCTCCGGTAAGCGGTGTCGTTACCAGCGTGGAGAGAGGCGAACGTCGTAAAGTCTTAAGCATCTCCATTGCAGCTGCAAAGGAGCAAGACTACGAAGAGTTTGGAAAGAAGGATGTTTCGACTCTGACAGGCGAGCAGGTAAAAGCCGCCCTGCTGGAAGCCGGACTTTTTTCATTCATTATCCAGCGCCCCTACATCGTGGTGGCTGATCCGAATGCCCAAGCCGTGAAAGGCATCTTCGTTTCTGCATTTGACACTAACCCATTGGCTGCTGATTTCGAATTTGTTCTGAAAGGCCAGGAAAAAGATTTCCAGACTGGTCTGGACGCACTGGCAAAGATGGCAAAGACGTATCTGAATATCAGCGTAGAGCAGAAGAGCCCTGCACTGACCAACGCCAAAAATGTAACTGTAACTGCCTTCGACGGTCCCCCAACCCCGCCGGAAATGTAGGCGTTCAGATTAACCACATCAGTCCTATCAACAAAGGCGAAACTGTTTGGACGCTCCGTGCGGAAGAAGTGATCTTCATCGGACGCCTGTTCAACACAGGTCGCGTAGACCTTACCCGTACTATCGCCCTGACCGGCTCGGAAGTGAAGAAACCGGCTTATTGCAAGCTGAAAGTAGGAGCCTTGCTGACAGATATTTTTGCAGGACGTGTGAACGGAGGTAAAAACTTACGCTACATTAACGGTAACGTGCTGACCGGAACTTTGGTGAAACCAAACGGATTCCTGGGCGCGCACGCTACAAGTCTTACTGTGATTCCCGAAGGGGATGACCAGCACGAATTCTTGGGCTTTATCATGCCGCGTACCGATCAGTACAGTGCCAACCGCAGTTATTTCAGTTGGTTGTGCGGTAACAAGGAATATACACTGGACGCCCGTATCAAAGGTGGCGAACGTCACATGATCATGTCCGGTGAATATGACAAGGTATTCCCGATGAGCATTTTCCCCGAATATTTAATTAAAGCTATCATTGCCGGCGATATTGACCGCATGGAAGCACTTGGTATTTACGAAGTGGCTCCCGAAGACTTCGCTGTATGCGAATTTGTTGACTCTTCCAAATTGGAATTGCAACGCATCGTGCGTCAGGGCTTGGACATGCTTCGCAAGGAAATGTGCTAAATAATTAAAAACTAAGAATTAAAAGTTAATGAAAGCGTTAAGAAATTATCTCGACAAGATAAAGCCAAACTTTGAAGAGGGCGGCAAAACTCCACGCGTTTCGTTCGGTGTTCGACGGTTTCGAAACATTCTTGTTCGTACCCAACAGCACTTCGAAAACAGGAGTTCACATTCATGATGCGATTGACAGCAAGCGTATCATGTCAATGGTGGTTATTGCGTTGATACCGGCCCTGTTGTTCGGTATGTACAACGTAGGTTACCAGCACTTCTTGGCTGTAGGCCAGGAGGCAGGTTTCTTTGAAAAGTTCATTTATGGTTTCCTGGCTGTTCTGCCTAAGATTATCGTATCATACGTAGTCGGTCTGGGAATCGAATTTGTGGTGGCACAATGGAAGAACGAAGAAATTCAGGAAGGTTTCCTGGTATCCGGTCTGTTGATCCCGATGATCGTTCCTGTGGAATGTCCGTTGTGGATTCTGGCTGTCGCTACAGCATTCTCTGTTATCTTCGCTAAGGAAGTATTCGGCGGTACAGGTATGAATATCTTCAACCCTGCATTGATTACCCGTGCTTTCTTGTTGTTCTTTCGCTTATCCTACCAAAATGTCCGGTGATGCCGTTTGGGTAAGCACTGACAGCATTTTCGGTATCGGTGGCGGACAGGTAGTGGACGGTTTTTACCGGCGCTACGATGTTGGGACAGGCTGCTACAGCCGCTCCGGGTGCAAAGCGAACTGATTAATGTGAACGGTACTCCCGCTACCATGTGGGATATGGTTGTAGGTTTGATTCCGGGTTCTATCGGTGAAACCAGCGTTATCGCTATCGCACTGGGTGCCATCATCCTGTTGTGGACAGGCGTGGCAAGTTGGAAGACCATGTTCTCTGTCTTTGCCGGTGGTATCGTGATGGGATTGATCTTCAATGTATTCGGCTCTACAGATAACATGATGGCTCAGTTGCCTTGGTACGAACACATCGTATTGGGCGGTTTCTGCTTCGGCGCCGTGTTCATGGCTACCGACCCCGTGACTTCGGCACGTACGGAAAAAGGGTAAGTTCATCTACGGCTTCCTGATCGGTGTGATGGCTATCGTTATCCGTGTGTTGAATCCGGGTTATCCCGAAGGTATGATGCTTGCCATCCTGCTGATGAACATCTTCGCTCCGCTGATTGACTACTGTATCGTACAGAAGAACATCACAGCCCGCGAAAACAGATTAAAATCAACTAACAACTAAAATATCGGACATTATGAATACTAATAGTAATAGTTATACTATCATCTATGCTTCGATAATGGTTGTTATCGTAGCATTCCTGTTGGCATTCGTGTCTTCTTCTCTGAAAGAAAAACAGTACCAGAATGTAGAACAGGACACAAAGAAACAAATTCTGGCAGCTTTGAACGTTTATGACGTAAAAGATGTGAATGCAGAATATGATAAATATGTGAAAGAAGACGATTTGATGCAGGCAGACGGTTCTTTGGTAAAGAACGATGCTGCTTTCCAGACTTCTTATAAAGGTGAAATCGCTAACGGACGTCTTCATGTATTCGTTTGCGACGTGGATGGTCAGACCAAATATGTGCTGCCTATTTATGGTGCCGGTCTTTGGGGGTTCCTATCTGGGGATACATCGCATTGAATGATGACAAAGACACTGTATATGGCGTTTACTTCTCTCATCAAGGAGAAACTCCGGGTCTGGGTGCAGAAATCACCACGACTAAGTTCCAGGATCAGTTCTTGGGCAAACATGTAATGGAAAACGGTACTGTAGCTTTGGGTGTTGAAAAACACGGCAAGGTGGCAAAACCCGATTATCAGGTAGACGGTATCTCAGGTGGTACTATCACTTCTAAGGGTGTAGATGCGATGATTAAGGATTGCCTGAGCATGTACAATTCATTTTTAACTAATAAATAAGAGGAGGGTAAATAGAATATGAGCGCATTATTTTCTAAAAAGAATAGAGAAGTTCTTTTAACTCCGCTGGGTTTGAATAACCCTGTCACCGTACAGGTGCTCGGTATCTGTTCTGCACTGGCTGTAACGGCTCAGCTGGAACCGGCTATCGTGATGGGTCTTTCCGTAACCATTATTACAGCCTTCTCGAACTTCGTTATCTCCTTGTTGCGTAACACCATTCCCAACCGTATCCGTATCATCGTTCAGTTGGTGGTTGTTGCCGCATTGGTAACTATCGTTAGTGAAATTTTGAAAGCGTTCGCATACGATGTAAGTGTGCAGCTTTCTGTATATGTAGGTTTGATTATTACAAACTGTATCCTGATGGGACGTCTGGAAGCGTTTGCTATGATGAACGGTCCTTGGGAATCATTCCTGGATGGTATCGGTAACGGATTGGGTTATGCCAAAATCCTGATTATCGTGGCATTCTTCCGTGAACTGCTGGGTGCCGGTACATTGTTTGGCTTCCAGGTTATCCCGCAGGCTGTTTATGACTTGGGCTACCTGAACAACGGCTTGATGCTGATGCCTCCTATGGCGTTGATTATCTGTGCTTGTATCATTTGGTACCAACGTGCAAAACACAAAGAATTGCAGGAAAGTAATAATTAATCCCCGTTATAAAACGAAAAGAATATGGAATATTTAAGTTTGTTTGTAAAGTCCATCTTTGTGGACAATATGATTTTCGCATACTTCCTGGGGATGTGTTCTTACCTGGCAGTATCGAAAAACGTAAAGACAGCCGTAGGTCTGGGTGCAGCCGTTACTTTCGTGTTGATTGTAACTCTGCCGGTGAACTATTTGCTGGCAAATTACGTACTGGCACCTAATGCGCTGGTAGAAGGAGTAGACCTCAGTTTCTTGAGCTTTATCCTGTTTATTGCCGTTATTGCCGGTATCGTTCAGTTGGTGGAAATGGCGGTTGAACGTTTCAGCCCGTCGCTCTATGCTTCATTGGGTATCTTCCTTCCGCTGATTGCTGTAAACTGTGCCATCATGGGTGCTTCATTGTTTATGCAGCAACGTCATTTCATCAACATTGGCGAGGCAACCACTTACGCTTTGGGCTCAGGTATCGGTTGGGCACTGGCTATTATCGGTCTTGGCTGCCCATCCGTGAAAAAAAAATGGCTTACTCTGATGTTCCCGCTCCTTTGAAAGGTCTGGGTATCACTTTCATCACTGTAGGTTTGATGGCAATGGCATTTATGTGTTTCTCTGGTTTGAAAATCTAAAAGGAAAGGAATAAGACAATGGATATGAATTTAATATTAGCTAGTATTGGAGTATTCCTTGGAATTATCCTTCTGCTCGTTGTTATTTTGCTGGTAGCTAAGCAGTATCTTACTCCGAGCGGCAAAGTAAAGATAACTATCAATGGAGAGAAAGAACTGGAAGTAGAACAAGGTTCAACTTTGCTGAACACCCTGTCTGTCAATGGCATCTACCTGTCATCGGCTTGTGGTGGTAAAGGTTCTTGCGGTCAATGTAAATGCCAGGTTGTAGAAGGCGGTGGTGAGATTCTTCCTTCTGAAAAGGGACATTTCAGCCGTAAACAACAACAGGATCATTGGCGTCTGGGTTGCCAGGTGAAAGTAAAAGGTGACCTGGGGCATCAAGATTGATGAATCTGTACTGGGTGTTAAGGAATGGGAATGCGAAGTAATCAGCAACAAGAACGTTGCCACTTTCATCAAAGAGTTTATTGTGGCTTTGCCGAAAGGTGAACACATGGACTTCGTTCCGGGTTCATACGCTCAGATTAAGATTCCTAAATTTGAAATGGACTACAACAAGGATATTGACAAAGACCTTATCGGTCCGGAGTATCTGCCCGCATGGGAAAAATTCGGCCTGTTCGGCTTGAAATGCAAGAATACGGAAGAAACCATCCGTGCTTACTCTATGGCCAACTATCCTGCCGAGGGTGACCGTATCATGCTGACAGTGCGTATTGCTACTCCTCCGTTCAAACCGAAAGATCAGGGTCCCGGCTTTATGGATGTGAATCCGGGTATCGCTTCATCTTACATTTTCACGCTGAAACCGGGTGACAAGGTAACGATGAGTGGTCCTTACGGAGACTTCCACCCGATCTTCGATTCTAAGAAGGAAATGATTTGGGTAGGTGGTGGTGCCGGTATGGCTCCATTGCGTGCGCAGATCATGCACATGACCAAGACACTGAAAACTACCGACCGTGAACTTCACTATTTCTATGGTGCGCGTGCATTGAATGAAGTATTCTATCTGCAAGATTTCCAGCAATTGGAAAAAGACTTCCCAAACTTCCACTTCCATCTGGCTTTGGACCGTCCGGATCCCGCAGCCGATGCAGCAGGCGTGAAGTATACCGCAGGTTTCGTTCACAATGTGATGTATGAAACTTATTTGAAGGATCACGAAGCTCCCGAAGATATTGAATACTACATGTGTGGTCCCGGTCCGATGTCTAATGCAGTCGTTAAGATGCTGGATAGTCTGGGTGTTGAACCTTCTTCTATCATGTACGACAACTTCGGAGGATAATATCAGGATCTCCTTTTTATTAATAATGAAAATAAGCCCGGTAAAAGTGAACTTTTATCGGGCTTTTTCTTTACTTTTGGTATAAAACGAAAATAAATATGATAGAGAACATACTAGCCAATTTGAAAATTGAGCGGCTGAACCCGATGCAAGAGGCGTCCATCAATGCTTGGAAAAGGGAAAAGACCTAATATTATTGTCTCCTACGGGATCCGGCAAGACGTTAGCTTATCTGTTGCCTTTGGTGCAGAGTTTGAAGCCTGGTATAACAGGCGTACAGGCTATAGTGCTGGTTCCTTCCCGGGACTGGCTTTACAAATAGATCAGGTATTCAAATCCATGAACACGCCCATTCAAGGCTGTAAGTTGTTATGGAGGACGACCGGCCATGGAAGAGCACCGTACCATCAAAGGGGTGCAGCCATCAGTCATCATCGGTACTCCGGGCCGTATGAATGATCATCTTTCCAAACAGAATTTTGATGCAGATACAGTCACAACTCTGGTAATCGATGAATTTGACAAATGCCTGGAGTTTGGCTTCCAGGAAGAGATGGCGACTGTCATAGGACAGTTGCCCAACTTGCAACGCCGTTTTCTGTTGTCGGCTACCGATGCGGAAGAGATTCCGCAGTTTACGGGGCTGGACAAGACCATTAAATTGAATTTTTAAATCCGGAAGAGCAGCTTACCCAGCGACTGCACTTTATATAAGGTACTATCTCCGGAAAAAAAAGACAAACTTGAAACCTTGTATAAACTACTTTGTACCTTGGGAAGCCAATCGACATTGGTTTTCTGTAATCACCGTGAAAGTGTGGAACGGGTAGGGAAGTATCTTCAATCCCAGAAGTTTCAATGTGGCATTTTTCATGGCGGCATGGAACAGGATGACCGCGAACGCTCCCTATATAAATTCCGCAACGGAAGTTGCCATGTGCTTATTTCTACCGATCTGGCCGCTCGCGGACTGGATATCCCCGAAATAGAGAATGTAGTACATTATCATCTGCCTGCCAATGAAGACGGATACATTCACCGCAACGGACGTACCGCCCGCTGGGAAGCCGAAGGTAATTCTTATGTTATCCTTCATGCTGAAGAAACAGTGCCCGCATATATAACCGATGAGCCGGAGGAGTTCATTTTACCCGAAGTCACCCCCAAACCTTCTTTGCCCGAATACGTAACATTATATATAGGGAAAGGCAAAAAAGATAAAATCAATAAGATAGATATTGTGGGCTTTCTCTTTAAAAAGGTAACTTGAATAAAGACGAAATAGGACGGATTGATGTAAAGACCACTATTCTTTTTGCAGCCGTATCTCGCAAAAAATAAAACAAACTTTGAATTTAATACGAAATGAGAAGATAAAGGGCATAAAAACACTTATTGAAGAAGCTAAATAATGACAATTTGTCAATTCTCGAAATAAAATGATTAAAGAATAATTCAAAAGATATCTTTTTTTTTTTGCTTTAGATCATTGTTTACTAGGGATGTAGTTACAAAATGAAAGCATAAAAATCAGATTTAACTAATTTGAAAGAAAATTATGCGGAAATTCGTAAATTTATTAGCGATTTTTTTGGAAAACTGAAAATAATGTGTAATTTCGCCCAATGTAAGATATAAACAAATTGTATAACCAAAACAAACTTCAAATGAAAAAGCATAATTTCAATGCGGGACCATCTATCTTGCCTCGCGAGGTAATTGAGAAAACAGCACAAGCCGTTCTTGATTTTAATGGGTCAGGTCTTTCCATCATGGAAATCAGTCACCGTGCTAAAGATTTTCAGCCTGTAGTAGACGAAGCTGTTGCTTTGTTTAAGGAACTGTTGAACATCCCGGAAGGGTACTCGGTACTATTCTTGGGAGGTGGAGCCAGCTTGGAATTCTGTATGATACCTTTCAACTTCCTCGAAAAAAAAGCTGCTTACCTGAACACAGGCGTATGGGCTAAGAAAGCGATGAAAGAAGCCAAGGCTTTCGGTGAGGTAGTAGAAGTAGCATCTTCCGCTGAAGCGACCTATACCTATATTCCCAAAGATTATACGGTTCCCGCTGATGCAGATTATTTCCACGTCACAACGAATAACACAATCTATGGAACAGAACTTCATGAAGACCTGGATTCTCCGGTTCCTATGATTGCTGATATGTCATCTGATATTTTCTCTCGTCCTATTGACGTTTCTAAATATATTTGTATCTATGGCGGTGCGCAGAAGAATTTGGCTCCAGCCGGTGTTACTTTCGTTATTGTAAAGAACGATGCTGTGGGCAAGGTATCACGCTATATCCCTACTATGCTGAATTATCAGACTCACATTGACGGCGGCTCTATGTTCAACACACCTCCTGTACTTCCTATTTATGCCGCTTTGCAGACTTTACGCTGGATAAAAGCTAACGGTGGTGTAGCAGAAATGCAGAAACGTGCTAAAGAGAAAGCAGACATGTTGTATGCTGAAATAGACCGTAACAAAATGTTCCGTGGCACAGTAACGGATAAAGCCGACCGCTCTTATATGAACATTTGCTTTGTAATGAATGACGAATACAAAGACCTGGAAGCCGATTTCTTGAAATTTGCCACAGAAAAAGGTATGGTGGGTATTAAGGGACACCGTTCTGTAGGCGGTTTCCGTGCATCTTGCTACAACGCTATGCCGAAGGAAAGCGTTCAGGCTTTGATTGACTGCATGCAGGAATTTGAGAAACTTCATTAATAATTATGTTCACCACAGATTATACGAATTTGCACAGATAGGAACAATAAATGGAATCTGTGATAATCCGTGATAATCTGTGGTGAACCTTTTTAATACAATAAGACCATGAAAGTATTAGTAGCAACAGACAAGCCGTTTGCAAAAGTTGCAGTAGACGGTATCCGTAAAGAAATAGAAGCAGCAGGTTATGAACTTGTATTGCTGGAAAAATATGGTGAAAAAGCTAAATTACTGGAAGCTGTAAAGGACGTTAACGCCATCATTATCCGAAGTGATATTATTGATGCCGAAGTATTGGATGCGGCAAAAGAACTGAAAATCGTAGTACGTGCAGGAGCAGGTTATGATAACGTGGATTTGGCGGCTGCTACGGCACACAATGTATGTGTTATGAATACTCCGGGACAGAATTCCAATGCAGTAGCCGAACTGGCTTTTGGCATGATGGTGATGGCTGTCCGCAATTTCTATAACGGGACTTCGGGTACTGAACTGATGGGCAAGAAGTTAGGTATCCATGCATACGGTAATGTAGGTCGCAATGTGGCTCGTATTGCTAAAGGTTTTGGCATGGATATTTATGCTTTTGACGCTTTCTGCCCGAAAGAAGTAATTGAAAAAGATGGTGTGAAAGCTGTTTCTTCTGCTGAGGAACTGTATGCTGCTTGTAATATAGTGTCCCTGCATATTCCTGCTACGGCTGAAACTAAAAATTCCATCAACTATGAATTGGTTAACAAGATGCCTAAAGGAGGAGTATTGGTAAATACTGCCCGTAAGGAAGTGATCAATGAAGCGGAATTAATCAAACTGATGGAAGAACGCACCGACTTAAAAGTATGTTACTGATATCATGCCGGTTGCCCATGCAGAGTTCTCGGAAAAATTTGCCGGCCGCTATTTCTCTACACCGAAAAAGATGGGAGCCCAGACGGCTGAAGCAAATATCAACGCAGGTATTGCTGCCGCCAGACAAATAGTAGGCTTCCTGAAAGATGGTTGTGAAAAAAATTCAGAGTAAATAAATAAGTAATCCAATAACCGCAGGGGCGGATTGAATCCGACCGGATGCATATAGCTTATGTTTTCGGGCGAATGCAATTCGCCCCTGCAAGTAAAATCTAATACCTTTATTTTATGGCAATAATAAAACCCTTCAAAGGCATCCGCCCTCCGAAAGAATTGGTAGAACAAGTAGCTTCACGCCCATACGACGTACTGAATTCTGAAGAAGCACGTGAGGAAGCGAAAGGTAATGAAAAGTCACTTTATCATATTATTAAACCGGAAATTGATTTCCCTGCCGGAACAGACGAACACGATCCTAAAGTATATGAGAAGGCTGCCGAAAATTTCCAGATGTTTCAGGACAAGGGCTGGTTGGTGCAAGACGGAAAAGAAAATTATTATGTATATGCACAAACCATGAATGGCAAGACCCAATATGGACTGGTGGTAGGAGCGTATGTTCCCGATTATATGAACGGGGTCATCAAAAAACATGAACTGACCCGTCGTGACAAGGAGGAAGACCGCATGAAACATGTCCGCGTAAATAATGCCAATATAGAACCGGTATTCTTTGCTTACCCGGATAATGCGGAATTGGATGCTATCGTTAAGAAATATACTTCACAACGGCCGGAATATGATTTTATCGCTCCGGGTGACGGCTTTCGGACATTCATTCTGGGTGATCGACAAAGAAGAAGATATAAAAGCTATCACAAAAGCTTTCGAAGCCATGCCGGCTCTTTATATTGCCGATGGTCATCATCGCTCGGCTGCCACAGCCTTGGTAGGCGCCGAAAAAGCGCAGCAAAATGCAAACCATCAGGGAAATGAGGAGTACAATTACTTTATGGCTGTATGTTTCCCGGCCAACCAGCTGACTATTATTGATTACAATCGTGTTGTAAAAGACTTGAACGGGCTGTCTCCGGAACAATTCCTGACCGCTGTCAGCAAGAATTTTGTGGTAGAAGAGAAAGGTATTGAGGTTTATAAACCGCAGGCTCTTCACAATTTCTCTCTCTATCTGGACGGTAAATGGTACAGCTTGACAGCAAAACCGGGCACATACGATGACAATGATCCTATCGGAGTATTGACGTGACTATTTCTTCCAACTTGATATTGGATGAAATATTGGGAATCAAGGATCTTCGTTCCGACAAACGGATTGACTTTGTAGGTGGTATCCGTGGCTTGGAGGAATTAAAGAAGCGTGTGGACAGCGGTGAAATGAAAGTGGCTTTGGCCCTTTATCCTGTTTCTATGAAACAATTAATGGATATTGCCGATACCGGCAATATCATGCCGCCCAAAACAACTTGGTTTGAACCGAAACTTCGTTCGGGATTGGTTATTCATAAACTGAGCTGATCCATAGTGGAACACGGACAGAAAGAACAAACCTGCATTTCCCTTTCTGTCCGTGTCCGTTCAATCATTTCATATAATTTTTCAGCTGCTACAGGTGATATAAATTCTTTTATATTTGTTGATTAGGTATAATTAAAATAAATAGATGTCAGAGTGAAAGAATAAAGCATTTTTCCTTTGTTTATTGCTAACAAATATCTAATTTCGCGCCGATTTTAAAGCGTGTAATAAAAACGATGATTAACAACAAGACTAAAGGATTTCTCCTTGGGGCAATCGCAGCAGCCAGCTACGGCATGAACCCACTGTTCACCCTTCCTCTTTATAGTGCAGGAATGAGCGTAGACTCGGTATTATTTTATCGCTATGCACTGGCTATAGTTGTACTAGGTATCATGATGAAGATGCAGAAACAATCTTTTGCCATTAAGAAAGCGGATGTGCTGCCACTTTGCATCATGGGGTTGCTGTTCTCATTCTCTTCCCTGTTTCTCTTTATGAGTTATAACTACATGGATGCCGGTATCGCATCCACCATATTGTTTGTCTACCCGGTACTGGTAGCTATTATTATGGCTGTAGTATTTAAGGAAAAAGTATCGCCGGTCACTATGTTTTCCATAGCGCTGGCCTTTGTGGGAATTTCCTTGCTTTGTAAAAGTCCGGGAGGACAGACACTCAGCTTGGTCGGGATTACTTTTGTCTTTTTATCATCCTTAGCTTATGCTATCTATATAGTTGGTGTAAACCGTTCTTCCCTGAAGGATATGCCTATAGCCAAGCTTACTTTCTATGTCCTGCTTTTCGGTCTGTCTGTTTATGTGGTGCGATTGAAGTTCTGTACGGGATTGCAGCTTATCCCTACACCCTTGTTATGGGTAAACGCAATTTCACTGGCTGTTTTTCCTACTGTTATTTCGTTGGTGACTATGACAAAGGCCATACACTACATTGGTTCCACCCCCACTGCTATTCTGGGTGCTTTGGAGCCTGTTACAGCTTTATTCTTCGGAGTACTGATTTTTTGGAGAGCAGCTGACACCGCGCATTATTCTGGGCATTTTGATGGTGATTACTGCCGTAACTCTGATTATAGGAGGAAAAACATTGCTGAAAAAAAAAAAGCAAGATTCGGTTAAGGCATACTGGCAAATAAGATCAGATTTTGTATCTTTGCCCTTGTAATTATAAATTTTCCACTATGAAAAAAACAACTGATGCAATGGGCAGGAGTGGGAATGTGGATGGTATTGGGGCTGTCCGCATGTTCCCCTACAAAAACAGAAATCGGAAATCTGAATGTCATTCCGCAGCCCCAAGAAGTAAGTCAAGACATTCAAGCCCACCCTTTTTGTTATTAATCCGCAAACCGGTATTGTCTATCCGGAAGGCAATGAAAAGTTGCAACGGACGGCAGAATTTTTTAGCTTCCTATATTAAAAAGAGGCAACGGGAATTACTGTCCGGACAACAACTGAAGCCGCAAGGAAGAACTCCATCATTTTGGCGGTTGACGGTTCCATTACCAACAAAGAGGGGTATCAACTGGAGGTAACTTCTGAAAACATCCATTTGAATGGAGGAAGTGAGTCTGGAGTATTTTATGGAATACAAACGCTCTACAAGGCTTTGCCGTTGACCAAAAACAAACAGGTATCCGCTGCCATCCCAGTGGGAACTGTTAATGACTATCCTCGTTTCGGTTATCGCGGTTTTATGGTAGACGTGGGCCGCCATTATTTTCCGGTTTCTTATCTGAAACAAATCATTGATATGCTGGCATTGCACAATATCAATTATTTTCATTGGCATCTGACCGAAGACCAAGGCTGGAGAATTGAAATCAAGAAATATCCCAAACTTACGGAAATAGGTTCGATACGTCCGCGTACATTGATTGACCGTGAAACCCAGACTTACGATGAAACTCCTCATAGCGGTTTTTATACACAGGAAGAAGCAAAAGACATTGTCAAGTATGCCGCTGACCGTTTTATTACTGTAATCCCCGAAGTTGACCTTCCGGGACATATGATGGGAGCTTTGGTTTCCTATCCGGAATTAGGTTGTACGGGAGGTCCATACGAGATTCCTTGTAAATGGGGGTATTCCCTGATGTGCTTTGTGGAGGAAACGACCGGGCTTTACAGTTCGCCAAAGATGTATTGAATGAAATAATGGATATCTTTCCATCTCCTTATATCCATATTGGTGGGGATGAATGTCCGAAAGTACGTTGGGAAAAATGCCCTGCATGTCAAGCTAAAATTCGGGAACTGGGTTTGAAAGATACACCAAAACACAGCAAGGAGAATCAATTACAGACCTATTTCATGTCCGAGGTAGGCAAAGTTATCAATGACAGAGGGCGTAAAATGCTGGGCTGGGATGAGATGTTGGAGGGAGGATTGGCTCCAGGTGCCACAGTGATGTCATGAACCGGTGTCAAAGGTGGTATCGAAGCCGCCCGTCTGCACCATGATGCGATTATGACTCCTATTCAGTTTCTTTATTTCAGCAATCCTACTTACAATCGGATAAAAGGGACTAAAAGCCTTGAACGTGTCTATACATTTGAACCTGTTTCTAATGAATTGGCAGAGGATGAACGAAAATATATCATCGGTACTCAAGGATGTATCTGGACAGAATGGACGCGTGACAGTTTGAAGATGGAATGGCAAATTCTTCCTCGTATGGCTGCCTTGTCCGAGATTCAATGGACGGAACCGTTACATAAAAATTTCGACAGTTTTTTGAAACGTTTACCAGCTCTGCTGGCTATTTACCGGGATAGAGGTTATGATTTTCGTCAGGATATTTATGATGTGAACATTGATATCGTTCCGGCTCCCGATGAAGGAAAAGCCCAGATTGCTTTTCAGACGTTTGATGACGCGGAAATACATTATACATTGGACGGCAGCGTTCCCGATGTGCCCAATCCCCATTGTATACCGACACTATACAAGTGGATAAAGATGTTATCATACAAGCCATTGCAGTTCGTCCGCAGGGTGCCAGTCAGATAAGTAAGGAGGAAATACATTTTAATGCAGCCACAATGAAACCGGTTACCTTGAATACCATTCCTCATAAATCATATACTCTTAAAGGAGGAAGTACCTTGATAGACGGATTATATGGGGATATGAATTATCGCTCAGGGCGTTGGATTGGTTTCTACGGGACAGATATGAATGTGACCCTTGATTTACTTGAGCCTAAGGAAGTATCTTCAGTTTTTGTAAACACAATGTTGAACACAGGCGATGCTATCTTTGGTGCAACAGGTCTGAAGGTGGAAGTTTCTGAGGATGGGAAAAATTTCCGCAGGGTAGCCTCCGAAAATTTTCCCGTTGTGGAAAAAGGAACTAAAATGCAAAGCCGCAAAGACTCTGTCTCCTTTGATAAAGTAAAAGCCCGCTATATTAAAATCATAGCAGAAGTTACTCCGAAACTTCCCGCATGGCATTCCATGCCTGGCGAAAAAGCGTTTTTGTTTGTTGACGAAATAGGAGTGGAGTAAATCCGCCTTCGGAGCAATGGCTTTCTAAAGAACAAATACCAAACAAGAAACGGACATTCTGACAAAAACAGATGTCCGTTTCCTTATTCATAAGCCTTTCATGTATTTTCAAAAGCTGTTCAAGAAAAAATGGCGATAGAGATTCACTCTGTCGCCATTATGTGATGTGGAATGTCTAATTCCTTATGCTTTAGGAAGTGCTTCTTTTACAACCATAGTACGGTTTACATATTCTGCACCGTTCAATTGCTTGATAGCTTCTTTGGCTTCGTCGTCATTAGGCATTTCTACAAAAGCAAAGCCTTTAGAACGACGTGTTTCACGGTCAGTAATAAGTTTTACTGAAGCTACTGTTCCATACTCTTCCATTACACCTCTCAAATCACCTTCCCTAACATTATAGTTTGTTAAGGTTTCCAATATACAAATTCATAAAATAAAAATTGATAAATAAATAATTAAGTAAACTTTGAATTTAAAAATTTAGTTAGAAGAATAGAAACGGTTCAAGTGTGAGATGAATTGAGTCAATCGAAAAAAAACTATCTTTTTATATTCCGTTGTCAAAGGAACGATAAATAATTGGATTATCCACTATATTTCTCTTTTTATTTTTGATATTTTTTTAGCCGGTGACTCTTTTTATACTTTTTAGGCTTAAAGCAAGAGCCTTATATCATTCATATTCACTAATTTTGTATTAATAGCTAACTTATAACTAAGATTTATATGATATTGAATGAAAGAGAAAGCCGCCATGAGCATGTGTTGCATGTGGCCCGACAAATGATGACGGCAGCGCGCACTGCCCCAAAGGAAAAGGTGTTGACATTATTGAAATAGCCATGGTGACGGATGGTGATATCAATATTTTATCGGAAATGATGGTGAAAATGATTGCGGAGCATGGAATGAAATTCTTCCTGCGCGATGCGGAAAATATTCTGAATGCAGAATGTGTCCTGTTAATAGGTACACACGAACAGGCGCAAGGATTGAATTGTGGTCATTGTGGATATGCCACCTGCGTGTCTCGCAAAGAAGGAGTGCCATGTGCTCTCAATAGTGTCGATGTGGGCATTGCCATCGGATCAGCTTGTGCCACGGCAGCAGACAACAGGGTGGACACACGGGTCATGTTCTCGGCCGGATTAGCAGCGCAGCGTCTGAACTGGCTGGAAGGATGCACCCAGGTTTATGCCATCCCTGTCAGCGCATCCTCTAAAAATCCTTTCTTTGACCGGAAACCTAAAGAATAAATTTCTCTACTACCGCGGCTACACCATCTTCTTCATTAGAAAGGGTGATGTAGTCGGCGTTTTTTGACGGACTATTTCTTGAGCATTGGCCATTGCTACCCCAATCCGGCATATTGTATCATAGAAAGATCGTTAAAACCATCACCAACGGCAATCATTTCTTCTTTTGTCATACCGATTTCTTTTAGCAATACGGCCAGTGATTGTGCTTTATCAATACCTTTAGGAACCAATTCCAAAAAAATAAGGTTCGGAACGGAATACGCCCATACGGTCTTTCAAGTGTTCGTACATTTCTTTTTTCAAGCACTGCAAGCCGCGTAGGTTCACCTACAATCAGACATTTGGCAATAGGAAATTTTATTGCCTCCAGAAAATGATCCACTTTCTTGGGAGTCATCACATTCAGAATAGCTTCTTTCAATACATATTCATCTTCCGGATATTCAGTCAATACATATTTTCCATCGTAAGTGACGATAGCAAAATGGTTGTCGGTGGCACATTTATACAGGTAAGGTAATATATCCGGATCGAGCACATTCTCGTACATCATCTCACCGGTTTTCCAGTCTATGATCTCACCTCCGTTATACGAAAGTATATAACCTTCGTATTTCTGCAACTCTAAGATCTCAGCCAAGTGGAGCCACACCGTATGTGGGACGTCCCGATGCCAAAACAATTTTTACTCCGCGCTTTTGCGCTTCGATAAGTGTACGACGTGTGTGTTCCGTTACCTCTTTCTTTTTTTGATTGGTCAACGTTCCGTCTAGGTCTAAAACTAATAATTTATACTTCATATACTATTTAATGGAGTGCTTCTGCCAAATTCGCTGCAAATATAACGATTAAATTCATGGCTTTTTGCTACATTTGCTCAAAATAAACAAGAATCATGACAGAAATTTTATTAACCGTAATTATTATCCTGCTGATAATTAATATTGTAATCGCACTTACTAAAAACAATCGTCTGCAAACCGAACGTCTGGAAGGATTGCTACGCGAAGAAATGAAAGAAAACCGGGACGAACTGGGAAAAAATATCCGCGAACTGCGTAATGAACTGAATCAAACCTTGAACTATTCTATCCGCAATATGCAGGATACTTTGCATAAAAACCTGCTGACCGGTAATGAAAATGCAACGGGAAAAATTTGAAGCAATGGGCAAGCAACAGGAAGCCTTGGTGAAAAGTACGGAAAAACGATTGGATGACATGCGGCAAATGGTAGAAGAAAAATTACAGAAAACATTGAATGAACGTATAGGACAATCCTTTGAAATAGTACGTTCGCAGCTGGAGAATGTACAGAAAGGATTGGGAGAGATGAAGAGTCTGGCACAGGATGTAGGAGGATTGAAAAAAGTTTTAAGCAATGTGAAGACACGGGGTACATTCGGAGAAGTACAATTAGGGGCTTTATTGGACCAGATGCTGAGTCCGGAACAATATGCGGCGAATGTCAAAACCAAGAAGAATGCAACGGAATTTGTGGAGTTCGCCATTAAACTTCCGGGAAAGGAAAATAGTAATGATACTGTATATTTACCTGTGGATGCCAAATTTCCCAAAGATGTATATGAGCAATATCAGGATGCATACGAAGCCGGAGATGCCGCATTGATTGAAACTTCATCCCGCCAACTGGAAATCACAATCAAAAAAATGGCAAAGGACATTCACGATAAATATGTAGACCCACCTTTTACAACAGATTTTGCCATTATGTTTCTGCCATTCGAAAACATCTATGCAGAAGTGATCCGCCGGACCGCGTTGGTGGAAATGTTGCAGAAAGACTGGAAGATAGTGGTTACAGGTCCTCACCACCCTGGGAGCTATCCTGAATAGTTTGCAAATGGGATTCCGTACGCTGGCCATTCAAAAACGAACAAGCGAAGTATGGAATGTGTTAGGGGCAGTAAAGACCGAATTCGGAAAGTTTGGAGGATTGCTGGAAAAGGTACAGAAAAATCTACAGAATGCAGGAGACCAGTTAGAGGAAGTTATGGGGAAACGTACTCGTGCCATAGAACGTAAATTACGCCAGGTAGAAGCCCTTCCGGCAGAAGACAGCCAACGAATGTTGAGTTTGCCCGAACTGACAGATGATGAGGACGATGAATAAACAAAGGAGGACTTAAATATGAGCATGACGTGGGATTTTATTTTAAGATTGTTTGTGGCAGGCGCTTTGGGTACTGTTATTGGTCTGGATAGGGAATATCGTGCCAAAGAAGCCGGTTACCGTACCCATTTTCTAGTATCACTGGGAAGTGCTCTCATTATGATTGTATCACAATATGGTTTTATGGAAGTAGTGAAGATGGAGGGGATAGACTTGGACCCGAGTCGTGTGGCCGCACAGGTTGTCAGTGGTATCGGTTTTATTGGAGCGGGTACTATTATTTTTCAGAAACAAATCGTGCGCGGGCTTACTACCGCTGCCGGAATTTGGGCTACTTCGGGCATCGGTCTGGCCATTGGAGCCGGTATGTACTGGCTGGGAATCTCAGCAACAATCCTTACGCTGATTGGTCTTGAGGCACTTAGCTATCTTTTTTTAAAAGTATAGGTATGAAAAGTTCCATGGTAGAGTTCTCTACAGACAATAAAGAAACACTGAACCGTATGGCCAAGAAATTCAATTCCAAGGAGTACAATATTGTTTCCTATCAATTGGACGAAAAGAGGTTGGGAGAAGTAACGACCTATTATGTTACAATGGTTATAAAATCCAAGAAATACAATGATGAAGGTATGTTACTGACATTATTACAGGATTTTAGCGATATTACCGTTCATAGGCTGGAGTAAGCTTTTCCGGCTTGGTTCAAAAGCAGCAGGGGAGAGCGCTTATTGAAAGATTCTCTCCCCTGTGCTGTGATCATGCTTTTAACCGCATAACAAACGTACTTCCTTCTCCCAGCTTACTGTCTACTGTAAGCGTACCATTATGGGCCTCGACAAAATCCCGGGAAATAGACAGACCTAAGCCGCTTCCTTGTACTTTAGTTCCGGGAACCCGGAAATAATGGTCAAAGATGCTTTTATGATAACGTGGATCAATCCCTTTCCCGAAATCCCGTACAAACATCTCAATGAATCCATCATCTGTCTGACGTGCCCCTACTTACCACACGACCGTTTTCCGGTGAATACCGGATGGCATTGGAAAGAAGGTTGGTTAGCACCCAAGCTATCTTCTCACTGTCGACAAACAGTTTACCTATTTTGTCTTCAGGGTACTCCACTTCTATTTGAATGTTGAACTTTTCAGCTTGTACACGATTGGCCTTTATTGCATATTCTATCAACTCTATAGGTTTGGTTATCTTAGGCTTCAACTGTAGTTTTCCTGATTCTACCTGGGTCATATTCAGCAATTCGCCGGTGATATTAAGCAGCCGTTCACTATTTTCCTTTGATACTGTTTGCCAAATCTTCCTGTTCTTCATTTAAAGCTCCGATACGCTGGTCTTCTAATAATTGCAGACTCATCATAATAGCCGAGATAGGAGTCTTCAATTCATGTGAGATTGTAGAGATAAATGTAGTCTTGGCCGAATCCAGTTCCTTAAATTCCGTTATATTCTTCAGCAGAATGACATATCCTTTTTTCTCCATAGTAAACCCCATCTTTCCCCGGTTGGGAAATACTCATGTATTTTACTTGGAAAAAACTCTCTTTATTGTCCGCATAAATCTTCAGAGGTTCTTTCTTTTCTTTTTCCTTGTCTCTGACTGGTTCCCCAGGAATTTCCACCAATTCACGAATCAGGCGACGCAACAAATCATTGCGCAGGGAAATATCCTGTGCAGAGTGTTTAATAACTTCTTCACGCTTCAGGTTGATCACATTCAATGCTTCATCATTGATGAAAAGGATTTCCATATCATTATTTAAACCGATAATAGGCTCGTTGATACTGTTGATGATAGTCTCCATATATTTTTTAGATGCCATCATATCGGATAAAGTACTTGCATGATAATCTTCCAGACGTTTGGCCATGCGGTTGAAATTTTTTAGATACTTCAGAAAATTCTTCACTGCTGTTCAATTCCAAACGTTTCTCATAATTATGGTTTGCAATTTCCTGTATAGCGTTGGTCAACTCTTTAATAGGATTATCAATTGATGCGGGAAGACGCAACCACATACCAATACCAATACATATACATGCGGCACCAACAACATATATCCACAATAAAGCCCGCTGTAAGCCGGGACCTGCTGCCGGACTGTCAGGCTCCGTGGCAGTCAGTATTTGCAAATTCACAACAGAAAGTACAACCAATAGTACAATCATTGCCACCAATACCCCTATGGCAAGGGTTAGTTTCGACTTTATATTCATAACTTTTATTTTTTATGCAAGTATAATCAAATCTATGTCTATTTCAGCTAAAGAGTTTAGAAATTTTCGATATTTGGAAAGACTGAATAATGCACCTGGCATTTTGAAAGTAGGATGCCCCATACAGACGGTTGTAATTCCACGTTGACGACAAGTTTTAATTATTTCTCCCATAATATCGGAAGATGAAACTTGGATAACTTCACCGCCCAACTCGGTAACCAGTTTAAAATGATTAAGTAAATGCCGCTGTGTTGCCAATGGAATACAAGTTCCGTACTTTCGGCAGGCGTTTGTACATAAAGGGCAAAAAAGACCGTATTGTACCGGGAAGCAAGCCGTGCCGCTTTACGGATGATATGTCGGGGAGTCCGTTCATTACTGCTGATACATGCCAAAAACTTCTCGTGCCGGATGCCCTTTTCACCTGTTACAATTTCATTTTCAACTTTTTTCTCGACTCGAAAGGCCACTTCTTTTTTAGTGCCAGTTCACGTAACTGAAGAATATTCTCTGTCTTAAAAAAGTTATTCAGTGCCAACTGAATCTTTTCAGGACGATAGATTTTCCCGGCTTTCAACCGGTTTATCAGTTCTTCGGCGGTAAGGTCTATATTTACCACTTCATCCGCATCCTGCAGCACCTTATCCGGAATCCGTTCTTTAACTTCTATACCTGCTATGCCTTTTACGTCTTCATTCAAACTTTCTATATGCTGGATATTAACTGCAGAAATTACGTTTATACCGGCATCCAACAATTCCATTACATCTTGCCAACGTTTCTCATTCCGGCTGCCCTCGATGTTGGTATGTGCCAATTCATCTACTATAACCAGTTCGGGATGTAACTGAAGAATGGCATCAAGATCCATTTCTTCCACTTCCTTACCTTTGTAAAATATCTTTTTCCGAGAGATAACAGGCAATCCTTCCAACATAGCAACGGTTCCTGCACGTCCGTGCGTTTCAATATAACCTATCTGTACATCTACACCGTTCTCCAACATTTCGTGAGCTTCTTGCAGCATACGATAACTTTTCCCTACACCGGCTATCATTCCGATATAGATTTTAAACTTTCCACGCCGTGAACGTTTAATCAAATCTAAAAAATGCTGTACACTTTCTTCTCTGTCTTCCATTTGTTACTTTATCATATTAGTAATATAACAATTTTCCGCATATTTAATATCAGTCCTTTTTATAACAGACAAAGAATATACCAATAAAACAAACGGCTTAGTTACAATGCCATAAGCGTGTCATTAAAAGACTAAAGCTTACCAAAATGAAAAGGGGGCTCTTTCAAAATGAAACACTTTCTTAATCACTATAATTATTGCCGTTAGATCTCCTAGAATAGTTTATTCCTGCTTTTCTAGCTTGTGTATGTTGAAATTGGCGGGCTATTTTATATTCACGTTCTCCTTTTAGTAATCTGTATCCAGTTTGTTTAAACCAAAAGCTAATATTATTTTCTATACATTGCCGACGAATGTCCAATACCCAGTCATAATTACATATGCGCGCTTCTTTACCTGATTCTCCACCTACCACAATCTGTTCTACCCATATACCAAGTTCTCCCTTGAAGTTTATAGCGGACAACAATGGTTCACAGATAATGATTTTATGCTTTACAGGAGCTGCTTTTATAAAGAGGAAGACGGTAATCCACTCTGTCTTGATTTTCCATGGTGCAACAAATGGTAACATTATCATACCCGTCCCCCCAATCCGGAGGCAGACATTGGCCGAGCCGGTCTATGCGTTTAGTTATAAACAAGAAATGAAGATCGTATCGTTCCCGCATCATTTTCCATGCTTCTATACGCCATTCATCGGCTTCTTCTATCAGAAAATCAGAGGTAAAACAAGTATAGACGAGATTTCCGGAAGGGATCTTGTAAGTCTTATCCTTTTTCCGCCTCACGGGCAGATTGAATTGTCCGGTTTTAGTTATTATGGAACTGTCTTTCCCATGTTTACTATCTCCGCGATATACATAACAATGCCGGCAACCTGTACTTAGCTTATGGCAGCCATGCCAAGGATTCCATAGAGAAGACTCCGGACTTATTCTATTTTCCATTCTGTCTGAATAAAATTTATCATTGTCTGCAAAGTTAGCTAAAGTCTTTTCATCATTTACATAATTCATTCCTGAATTTCTTCAAAAAGAAATGGGAGTGTTATAGTTAATGCAAATGGATTAATGTACCTTTGCCGGTATAATCAGTTAAGCCACTGGCAAGAATAAATTTTATAATGTAGAATATAAAACAAAAAACTTATTATATGAACACAGACGATAGAAAATGGGAGATTATTGAAAGTGAATATCTTATCCGCCGCCCTTGGCTGACCGCACGCCGTGATCGGGTTAAATTACCTACAGGAGTTGAAATTCCTGAATATTATATTTTGGAATATCCTGATTGGGTAAATGTAATTGCTATCACCAAAGAGGGTAAATTCGTATTAGTACGCCAATACCGTCACGGAATAAAAGAAACACGTTATGAAATTTGCGCCGGAGTTTGTGAAACCGGAGAAGAACCTTTGCTTTCTGCCCAACGCGAATTGTACGAAGAAACAGGGTATGGCAATGGAAATTGGACAAAACTTATGACCGTCTCTGCAAATGCCAGCACCATGACAAATATCACTCATTGTTATCTGGCTACGGAGGTAGAACGAATCTCCACCCAGCATTTGGAAGAAACTGAAGATCTGACAGTGCATTTGCTGGATGAAGAAGAAGTAAAAAGCGTTGTTATTGAATGATGAGGTGAAACAATCATTGATGGCTGCACCGCTTTGGAAGTATTTTGCTTTATATTCTCATTCATAATATCATTATATAGCCGTGAGGAAGGTACAAATCTCTCTTCAAAAGTAATTTAACTTACTTTTCCAAAGCAGCTTTGGAATTCCTTTAAACTAGGGCATTAACTTTCCGGGACTATGCCGTCAGGTTGGAAACAGACAAGTTCATCTTTTTAAAAAAGCTAAAGACCTTTTTTAAAAGATGAACTTGTCTGTTTTACCCGCTTGCGGACTGAAAAACTTCTCGCCCCATGAAAGGGTAACCCGATACTTTTACAGGTGAACCCGGAAAAACAGGCATCCGTTTTTATAAAACGGACATTCATTTCAGGAAAACAGACGCTCGTTTTCCGAAAACGGACGTTCATTTCCTGATGGGATGTTGCAAACCGATGTATAGGAAAAAGCCTGTTTCTTATTCCACCAAGAAATCTTCCGATTTGAATTCACTGTAAAACCTTCCAGAGAAAGCTGTAAATTTCAATACACAATAATCCGGGTACCCCTTCCGGATAATACATTGTATCCCCCCACGCCAAATCATTTCCTTGCTGGCGCTATCAGTCAGAACTTCCATCGTGCCACGCAGCATGACACCACGAAAAAAAACGCCTGTCACAAAAATAAACAGATGCGTGGTCGTTCTTCCTGTATTGTACCACACGCATGGAAGAAGTGTTTGTAGTAAAATAAATGATCTTGATACCTTCACGCTTACGTGGTTGCAACATCGCCTTCATGTTAGGAAATCCGTCCTCATCTATGGAAGCGATAAATGAAACGGTTTGTTTGTCAATCATGTTACCGATTGTCTTTTTCTGCATCTTTCATGTTCTTGATTATTTAATTGATTATGAAGATGTAAAGATAGGTAAAAACCGGAAAAAGGATGCCATACATTTCATGGGAGAAATATCACTTTTCATGGTTGTTGCTCACGACGATAATTAAAAAGGAGTCTTTCCGGTATGTTGCCGGAAGCTGCGGATGAAGTAAGAAACAGTGGAAAAATGAAGGCTGAGTGCTATTTCCGAAACGGGAATATCTGTGTATGCCAACAGTTTACGGGCTTCGTTCATCACTTTGTTACGGATGTATTGCTTGGCACTGGTATACAGGACAGAGTGAACCAGTTCATTCAGATAATTGGGAGTAATGCAAAGGCAGTCGGCATAAAATTGCACGGAATGCTGCTCTTTCAAGTTCTCTTCCACCAGTTTTATAAACCGCTCGATGTAAGGACTGTTGTTTTCTTTTGGAACCGGTTAGGGGTTTCGTTTCCGATGGCAGAAAGAGTTTTTTGATAGCAACGATCCAATAACATAAGGGCTTCATACAGAAGTGCCCTCAGCATGTGCACATTGCCAGGCTGATAGGTATCAATTTCTTTTTTTGATATGCTGTAAAAGTTGGAGCATACGGATATAAAGTTCTTCGGGCAACTGTAGTTTCAGCGAAGTTTCTCGGGATGAAAATAGGAGAGGTGTTGCACAAACTGCGTATCTTTAAAGAACGATGAAAGAAATTCATCTTCAAAAATCAAAGCATAACCATTCTTTATACAATTAATCTCCCAACTGCGGATTTCTCCCGGCCGCGAAAAAAAGACATCACGGGAGACTGCATTGTAAGTCTGATGACCGATAACAAAACGTCCTTCTCCCTCTGTTATAAAAGTAATATCATAATAAGTCAGCGTATGAACTGCTTTCCCGGCCAGATATTTCTTTATATCTTTCAGTGCCACGATGTCTATCAGCAATTCACTGCCATATTTGTTTTTATAAAAGGTATAGAGGGGGTGGAAGATTTCATCATTTCGGGCTGCCTATTCAGTATTCTTTTTATCTTTTCTTTTAGAAACATTCATGTTCTGATGCAAAACTATAAAAAACTCTTCGACTTCTATTACAGGAAAGATAAAAAGTTTGTGTAGTTGTGAATTGATGAAGCAAAAAAACAGCCTTCTTATGCATGTTCCGGCAAAATTACCTATCTTTATTGCAGTTGCCATTTGATTTATGACGCAAACATGTATGATGGATTAAACACCTTCCTATCTGATTTGTATTTTTTACAAGAAATGGCTTCCGAAAAATAAAATAGGTCATTCAAAGAATAAGCAGTGCAGATGCCCCCCTTGAACAAACACCTGCACTGCTTGAAAAATATTTTAGAAATTCGCTTTATGCTTCTTTACTTCATCCACTAACTTTGAAAAGGATGAATCTTTTTTGCGATAAAGAATGCATAGCCATAATATGCTTTATACTTACTATATAGCTCAGCCTCATGATGATTGGATGTTATCAATTCTTCTACGATTCTGCTTCCTGCATGTTTTCTTCTGAATATTTCCTCGGCTTTAGCTTGAGGAGCAAAATAATGTTCTATCCAGCAATTCTCCGGAAGAATGAATGTCGCAACCGGGAATATATCCTGCTTTTTTGTATCTGGGCTACTTTGTTGGGAACCGTATCTATTTCCGTGTAAGCATTCATCCAGAAATCATGAATTTCTGCCGGGCGTTGATCGGTAAACCAGACACTTTCAGAAACGGCAAGGTATCCTCCCGGTTTCAAATAGTTGCGCCACTCTTTCAAGCCTCGTTCAAAACCAATATTATAAATGGCTCCTTCCGACCAGATCAAGTCCAAAGAGTCCTTTTCAAAAGAAAGGTCATCCATCGAACCGACTATGCCTTTCACCCTATTCTGAGATTCAGTTTCTCGGCATTCTTGTTGAAACGTTCAATGAATCCCGGGAAAAAGTCGATGCCTGTAATCTTCCCCGGCGCATGTTGTGCCAAGATCATTGTCTGCCCCCTGTTCCACAGCCGAGATCGGCAATAAGGGATTTGTCGGTAAGATTATCTATAAAGCTTAATGCTTTAAGAGTTACTTCGGGACTTCCGGGTCCTTGTCGCTCCGTATTTAAGAAAAAAATCACAAATCAAATTTACATCGAATCCTAGAATTGTATTGTTGTCATTATTCATTATCGTAATATATTAAACATACACTGAAAGCATAGCCATACTCCCTGTGTAATTAAAAAAATAAAATTATAGTAATATGAAATTGCTCTCGAAAAAATATCCCGAGAATACACGAATAAACAATCTATTTATGAGAACAGATTGTTTACGACACCAAATCCGATATACGAGTTTTTTAACATAGTGCAAAAGATACACCTATTTCATTGAAAAACGATAGAAAACAATGTTTAAATTTAGGAGATATTTCAGTATTTGATCTTTTTCCACTTTTTAAAAACCTATTTTACGTTTCAAATAAATCATATCTTTTAGTAAAATCCCATTGTCAATAATGGGATGATCGTAGTTCTCCGTGAAAAAAAACCTTTTATACAATGAGAATATTCAAAGCCGCAACTTTTATAAAATGCAAGAACACCGGGAACGTTGCTCCTGTTCCCACTATCATCTGAGTATATTCTTTTGAGTAATGGTTTATCAGGTAATTTATTAGTTTTCTACCATATCCTTGTCGTTGGGCACTAGGGGTAACCGCTATATTCTTCAATTCACAAATTTTCGGACCTTCTTTTTTTGTTACAACGCCCACGGCTTTTATCCCGTTATCTTCCAATACAAACAAGTCACCGCGCTCCAAATATCGGTCTACCATTATTTCCTGTTCATCCCCAAGCAATAATAAATCCAGATATTGCTTTTTATTTCTAGATATTTTAATGATGTGATAATCCATAATATTATATTTATAACATTCTTGTCTTTATAGATAGTGCAAAAACAGCACTATTTTAACGATTCCCGGCATATCGGTAAACAGCAGCCGAAATATCAGAGATTATTTTAGCATTCGTTTCCATATTTTCTTTTGAGTCTTTGACAAATACAGCTACTACGTATCGGCTTCCATCAGGTAGAATTACAAAGCCAATGTCATTGATGCCAATGTATTCTCCCCGGTCATTCTTATCGGAAGTTCCTGTCTTATGTCCTATCTTGACTTCACTTTCGGGAAGGGGAGCAGGCAGTCTGTCTTTGCCTGTCCCACACTCTATCATAATATGCTTTAGAAAATCTGTATATTCATTTCTCATGAAATCTTGAGTCATAAAAAGTTCCAATAGATTGGCTGCTTCCATTGGTGTTGTCCAGTTTTTGTAACAATCATCCATGTCTTGATGCATCTCATCTTCGGTAGCAGTTATGGAAACATCGTTTATTCCCAATGAATGAATGTATTCATCCACCACGTTTACACCACCTATATAATCGAATAAGATATCACAGGCTACATTGTCACTTGACTGCATTGTATAAACTAAAAGTTCACTAATCGGAAGTTCTAAATTGCCTTGGGGATATTTATCACGCAAAGGGCTATATGTATCCGGTTTGAAATATTTTTTATCAAGATATAGGGAAGTGGAAAGTGGAATATGCCGTTTTTGCAGGTAATCACATACAGCCAATGCCTGATGAAACTTATAAACGCTCATCATGGGATATTTTTTCGGCATTATTTATGGCCAGCGTATCTTCTCCATCCAGTATCAAAGCCACTCCTATAGTTGCTTTCTTATCTTTAATAATATGTCGAATTTCTGTTTTTAATGTTTTCAATGAATCTTGGGATTTATTCTGAACACATCCGCCAGACAACACACACCATATACATATAATAATATATGGACATCCGTTTTTTACTAAAGACTGCAAGATTAACCTTGGGCTCCGTTTTTTTGTTATACGCATTTTCCTGATTTTAATTGTACGAAGATACCGGATTATCAGTCATTCTCCAAATTTTTCCTTATTTAAAGATTAGCCTTTTATCTTCTTCCGCAAATAACACAGCAGTATTTACCAGTGCCAGATGAGAATAAGCTTGTGGAAATTACCCAATTGTTCTTTTGTTTCGAAATCAATATCTTCACTGAACAGACCCAAATGGTTTGAATATTGCAAAATTTCATCGAACAAACAGCGTGCTTCGTCTTTTTCCCCGATGACATAAAGTGCACGGATCAGCCAAAAGTACAGATGGTAAAGGCCGAAGAAGGACAGCCAAAATCATCATGAGTATTATAGCGGTACATCAATCCTTTGTGTAATAAGGATTGCTTGACGGCTTTCACTGTTTTATGATAACGAATATCATCAGCATCTATAAATCCATAAGGTTCCATTAACAGTAAAGAAGAGTCCAAATCCAGATTGCCGTATGCTTGTGAAAAACTTTGTATTTCTTCCTTCCATCCGTTTCTCATAACATCCGCTTTAATTGCATCAGCTTCTTCTTCCCAACGTCGGCTATTCTCATATTTCTTCAGAATACGGGCTATGCGGGCTCCTCTGTCCAAAGCAACCCAACACATCACTTTGGACGAAACGAAATGCTGTCCTTCACCCCGTATCTCCCAAATTCCTTTATCAGGCTTTCTCCAATCTTCCACCACAGTCATCATAATGCTTTTCACCATTTCCCACATATCTTCTATTTCATCCAATGTACCTGGCATCAACCGGTAATATTGGTAAATCAAATCCATCAAATAGCCGAATGAATCATTCTGCCTTTGATGATAAGCATCATTGCCGATACGCACCGGTTGGGAGTTTTTATATCCTGAAAGATGGTCGAGTATAACTTCAGTCAATTTCCTTTCCCCACGAATGCCATACATTATTTGATAAGTGTCATGCTCGGCAACAAAAGTAGATTGTATGAATTTCATGAATTTGCGGGCTGCATCGGCATGACCTATTTTGAAAAGGGTCTCTATGGACATGGAGGCATCCCGCAACCAACAAAAACGATAATCCCAATTGCGTACTTCTCCCACAGCTTCGGGCAGGCTGGTAGTAAGAGAAGCTAATACCGCGCCATTATAAAAAGGACATCATCTTCAGGGTGAGTAAGTAAGCTACGCTCTATTATATCGTTGTAAATAGTGAACTTTCTTGTACGATCCGTCCAGTTCAACCAATAAACCAACGTGCGGCAATACTCCAGTTTCTCACGCTCTATATCAACAGGAATCACCTTTTCATTGTATGAAAGGAGGAAAAAAATTCATCTTTCTCTAATATAAATTCCTGATGGTCTACAATACCTTGCAACGGCAAAGAGGAACACAGATATTGTCTGTCCTTGTTGTTAGAAGAAGAATAGGTTTCAATATACCGGGAAGTTACATTAAAAAAAATGCTTTTCCACGAGCATAGTCGGGAGCCGGATGGTAATTGACTTTAATGCGGGGACGACCTTTAATCCAGTGAATATAACGATAGACCTCAGCTGGACGATAATATTCCTTATTATCATATAACTCATAACAAGGCATAAAGTCGACTACCGCAAATTCGTCTTGCTCTGACACAAAAGTAGTGGAAAGAATATTGGTATGGGGAACATACGATTGGATGGTGTGATAGTCTTCTGAAACTTCAAAACCAAAAGTCCCGCCTTTTTCACGATCTAGAAGAGCTGCAAAAATAGAAGGTGAATCAAAATTTGGAAAACATAGCCATTCAATACTTCCTTTTTCGGAAATCAGTGCGGCTGTGCAGCAATTACCGATTACACCGTAATTTAAATTGTCCATGGTTATTTTTTTTTTTGTAATGTTAGTGGTTTATTATCCGTTTTAAAAAATCTATAGCCGATGATAGCTGCCCTTTCAAACAACTTTTCAAGGCTGCTTTCACCACGCTTTTTCTGTCATCCGTTGTAAAAACGGCAAGGTATCTGTCTGTACGGGCAGATTGTAACGTGCACTCTCGGATGCTGTACCAATCTTTACAGTCACAGCAGTAACAGGCAGGGCTTTAAACATATCATCATCCGTGGTATCATCTCCCATTGCCAGGATAAAATCATATCGGGTGGCAAGCAAAAAAGCCTGTTTACTTCTGAACCTTTTGGTAAATTCGGGAGATTTTATTTCTATTACCTTATTACCTTGCATGATTTGCAAATTCTGTTTCAAGCAAATAGATATCAAGGAATTGACCAACTGTTGCGCACGTAATCTGCCCAACCATGCATCGGTCTCACGATAATGCCAGGCAAGTGCCGTTTCTTTGACTTCAAGATGGGAGCGAGGAGTCTTGCTGACAAATAATTTTAATATAGAAAGTAATCCGGGGCTCCATTCCTGCGCGTGTACATTCTTGTGCCATACACCATTCTCTTTATAAAAGGCCCCATGTTCGGCTGCAAAGGAAATAGGTAGTGCACCCAACCATTTCTCTAAAGTAAAATGGTCACGTCCGCTGTTTATTACCACATGATTCAAGGGGTCGGCAGTCAGTTTCTGCAATGTATCCAGCAATTGCGGAGTAGGAGAGGCATCTTCCGGCCTTTTCTGAAAAGGAACCAGCGTCCCGTCATAATCCAATAAAATCAAACGCTTTTTTAAGCATGTAAGTATTGATGCTGAATTTCCTGCATATTCTGTGATCCTATCTTCTTAAGAAGCATGGTTTTGTTTTTGTGTGCCACTTCCTGCCATTCATTTACAAAATCGGCAGCCCATTTATTGACAGTCTGTACGGATACAATAGACTGCATACGGTGCATCCGTTCTTTCTGTTCTTCAAACGGCATTTCCAATGCCCGGCAAATGGCATTTTCTATCTGCTCCGTATCATTGGGATTAACCAGCAAGGCGTCGGTCAGTTCCACAGCGGCACCGGCCATTTCACTTAAGACCAATACACCGGGATTGTCTTGCTTGACAGCAACATACTCTTTGGCAACCAGGTTCATTCCGTCACGCAAAGGAGTGACTAATGCAATATCAGCTATAAAATACATGGCAGCCAATTCTTCGAATGAGAAACCATGATAAAAATAGCAGACCGGAGTCCAGTTCATTGTAGAATATCGTCCGTTGATAGAACCTATTTCCTCGTCAATCCGGGTTTTCAATTCGGCATAACTGCCTACATGATCACGTGAAGGAACTATGACCATAGCCAGTGTTACCTTGCCATGATATTCGGGATGGTGTTCCAAAAAAAGAGGCAAATCCATAAAGACGGTGCAAAAAATACCTTTACTATAATCCAAACGGTCTACCGATAGGATAAGTTTATGTTTGCCAAACAAAAGACGGGTTCGTTCTATAGCTTTCCAAACATTTTTTTTGTTGTGATACCTTGTGGTAAAGGTCATAATTTATCCCCATCGGAAGTGCATCAACGCGCACAATGCGACTGCCTATCCGGGTTTCATCAAACTGAAATCCATATGGAGTACCCGTTCGGCCGCGCTGATGAAATGACGCATATAGTCATGTGTATGAAATGCGATAAAATCGGCTCCTAACAATCCTTTCAGTATTTCGGCACGTTCAGGCAGAATTCGGAATAACTCATAAGATGGAAACGGAATGTGATGGAAATAGCCGATATGCAAACCGGGGAAGCTCTTGGCGGAGCATTTCCGGAAGTAACATCAACTGATAATCTTGTACCCAGACCCAATCATCCGGTTCCACAAGGCGGATGATTTCCCGACAAAACAAAGCGTTAACCTCTTGGTAAGATTGCCAGAAACTCTTTCTATATAATGTATAGGCAAAGAAATAGTGGCATAAAGGCCACAGGGTACTGTTACTGTATCCCTCATAATAGTTCTTATATTGCTCATGGGATAAAAATATGGGATGGAGATTCATTTCCTCCAACCGGTGACAGATATCCTGTTTTTCTTCCTCTTTGTCTGTACAGATTCCGGGCCACCCCACCCAATGTTTCTCGTAATTGCCTTGTAGGGAATTTAGTCCCGTTGTCAGACCTCCTTCACTACGTGAGAAAACAAAGGTATCTTGTTCTGCGACAGCCTTCACGGGCAGTCTGTTTGATATGATATACAATTTCATTTTTATATAATTCTTTTTTTCAGTTAGATGACAAAAAAGTCATACCATCAACTTAAATGTCTTATTATCAATATGGTATATACTTGTCAATTAGTTTATACTTTTTCAATATGAAAGCCTTTTTTCTAAAATGGGAAATGAAATAGCCGAAAGATAAAAGTGCAATTTTTGCAATGGCATCGATTTTGATTTATACAGAGTATAACGCTATCAACTTATAGAAAAGGTAGCGAGCAAACAATAAGAAACAACTGATTAACAAACGAATAAAGATGAAACTAGTAAGAATATAGCTTTCCAATATGGAAATTTGCCTGTTAAAATGAAAAAGAAACTCCAAAAAGAATAAAATGCAATACAAAAATGAAAGTATATAATTTAGAAAATATTAAATCTGCTACCGAACTGAAACATCGGACTGAAGCAATTAGTATGAACGAACGTTCTATTATAGTGCTCGACACTTTTACCGGCATTGCCCAAAAGCTGCAAGCTGTTTCTATTTCTTTATTCCATCTCGATATCGAAAAGGTTATGAATCAATTGCAGGATTTCGAGAATGATTGTGGAAATTGGCTGGACAATCTTCTTTCCTCCGAAATGCAGAAAGCAGAAGCTGCCAAAGAAATAAAAGTACACATCGATCAAATTTCCCGTTTATGTAATGAAAATCCGAACATCATTGACGATCATGAGATTATGGCTCACGGAGCAATGATATCCTCTCTTATTCTGTCACATTATTTAGAAGAATGTACGAAAAAAGAACTTCATCTTGAACTCATGTCATTTCATGCGACTAGGGCTTGATCGGAAACCGGATATAAAGTATGTGAAAAAAAAAATGTAGAAGAACTGATGAAAGACTGTCCCGATGTCCCCATTCTTATTACCCAAAGCCGTTTGTGTAAAAATGCATATGATGAAGTGGATTTATTCCCACAAATAGGAAATGAGTATTATGCCACTGTTATCGGGGCTGTATTCCATGCGGATGAAATTATAACATCCTTACATTCTGATGAAATTTGTTTTCCGAGGTATGGAACATACTCGGACTCTTACATACGGTGAAGCCGAGAATTTTATTGATAGCGGCATTGCATTGCTTCATCCGAATGTATTCCGCTGGCGCGCACCGTCGGTATGGCCATTGTATTGATAAAAACACCGGAAGATACATTACGGATATCATCAGAAAAAACAGGAACAAAAAAAGTAAAAGCTGCTGTTTCACGCAGAGGTGTGGTCTTTGTCAAACTTCGTTCGTTGGGGGTTCTTACTTCTTATCTATTTATTGGCAAAGTATTTGATGTGTTCGAGAAATATAAGGTTCCTGTCTATTTAGCGACTTCCTCTAATGTGAGTGTTTCATTGGCTGTGAAATGTAGCAACGACACATTACGCCTGATATATCGTGAATTACATAAGTATGCGGAAATAGGAATGGAAACAGAAATGTCTGTGGTCAGCGTTATTGGAGATCTAAATTGGGAAAAGCATACAGGGTTGGAAGCCAGAATTATAGAAACCGCTGAAAGAGATGCCGGTATGTATGATTTCATATGGCAGCAGTACTCACAATCTTTCAGTGCTGGTACGGGAACAAGATAGAGAAAAGGCATTAGTGACACTGTGCAAAGCCTTTCTAGATATTCCATCAGAGAAATTTGATGTAATAAAGCAAACTCAATTACAAGACTCTTTTGTTATGTGACCTTCCTGAGTAAACAGAAGCAACAAATTTGCCCGACAGGTATTTGTTGCTTTTGTTTTTGATTAAATAAAATATTATTTTATCCTTATAGCGATTTATACTTTATTGCCAATTCCATCACCTACATTGTTATCCACACAAAAAACTGACTTATGAATTTAATAGAATTCTTTCCCTTATAAACAAAAATAGACATATAGTTGATTACCAGTCCTGAATAACCTTTTAAAATAGTTGCTGTTATCCATTCTTAACTTTAACACAGAACAGGAGATAATAAAATGGATTTAAAGCAAACAAAGAACATCTCTGTTAAAAAATACTTTTTGTATATTTGCAACAATACGTTTTATCGTTAAAATAGTTGTAACAGAAATAATACACATAAAAGAAAAAAACAGAGTAAATAGAAAATGAAGCGAGTTATTAACTTGGACAATTGGAATAGAAAAGAGCATTTTAAATTCTTCTCGGCTCTCGATGACCCTTTTTTGGGGAATTACCACGACTGTTGATTTCACAAGCATATATCAACAAAGTAAAAATATGGAAGTTTCTTTTTTTCTTTTATTCTGTGCACTTCCTATTGAAATGTATCAATGCGACTACTGCATTCAAATTACGTATAGAAAACGGAGAAGTAGTAGAATATGATAAAATCAATATTTCGCCCACTATCGGAAGAGAGGACGGAACTTTTGGCTTTGGATTTTTTGAGTATGACACAGATCTTTCCTTATTTATTGAAAATGCAGAAAAGGAAATACATAGAGTAAAAAACAGTACCGGACTTTCTTTTTCCAAGGACACAGCAAGAGCGGATGTCATCCGTTATTCGGCTTTGCCTTGGTTTGCCTTTTCCGAGATGAAACATGCCGGTTCAATTCAAACAGGAGATTCTATACCCAAAATTTCTACAGGTAAGCTGATACAAGAAAAAAAAAAAGAAACTTTTGCTCCCTATATCCATCAGTGTCCACCATGGCTTGGTGGATGGACGAAATGTTGCCGAATTTATACAGAACGTAAAAAGACGGACAAAAAAATAATACATTATGATATGATTGCTCCCTCTTCCTATTCTAATAATAAAACATGAAAAATAAAATAGAATTTATCGCTTTTTGATGCCGATGACACTCTTTGGGAAAATGAACTTTATTTTCAAGAGTTGGAACACAAATTTTGTCATCTTCTGAGGAAATATTCACCGGCTCCTTCCGTATCAGAAGAATTGTTCAAGACAGAAATAAAAAAAAATCTGCATATCTATGGTTATGGACTGAAAGGAATGCTGCTTTTGCATGATTGAAACCATTTTTGCAAAGTTACTAATGGAGAAGGAGACCTCAATCTCGTAAAAAAAAGAAATCCTCCGATCAGGCCAGGAACTTCTGCAAAGGCCAATCATATTATTGGACGGTGTGCAAGAAGTCATATCAGCCTTGTGCGAAAATTATAAATTAGTATTGGCCACCAAAGGTGATCTGTTCGATCAAAAAAGAAAGATTTCTGCGTCCGGACTACAAGAATGCTTTTACCACATAGAAATAATGAGCGACAAGAAAAATGCGGATTATAAAAGATTGCTTGATAATTTAGGATGTAAGGCAGAAAATTTACTGATGATAGGTAACTCGATAAAGTCGGATATTATTCCCATATTGGAACTCGGAGGTTATGCAGCCTATGTACCTCATCATGTCACTTGGGCACACGAACAGTATGAAGGAGAAGTAACGCACTCCCACTTTATTAAGTTGAATAACATTAAAGAGATACAAAACTATCTTTAGTTTTTTGCCATACTCCATTCTCCACGTGGTAACTCTTTTGAACAAAAAATACCACGTCCGGCAAGACTCAAAAAGGATAAGTCACTCTATACAACAAAAAAGGGTTGTCAAAACGTGGATAATGCTGTCGTTTCGTTCGTAGGGGCGAGGTTCGCCCGCCCGAAAACAGTTTGCTTTTGTGTCTTCGGGCAGACAAACCCTGCCCCTACAGTTAACGATTGGATAGTCCGGTTTCGTTTTGACACTTCCTTTTATACACATTTAAAACCCAATACTTAATCCGGCTATCAGATAAGTTTTGTCAAATGAGGGCGAAACAATAGCCTGTACAAACAAAGGCAAAGAAAAATGATCTGTAATATTAATGTTCTTGGAAGCTTTTAAAGCAATATCTGTAAAAGCAGCACCATCAGCATCATACATTCCTTTCCAAGGAGTGAAACCAACGGAAGGAGTGAGCGTAATTTCTGCCGGGCAAGCAATATTATAAGAAGCATTGATATAAGTGGAATAAGCACGATCACCGTCTTTGTTATCGTCTCCTCCCGCAAACATAGTAGACCAGCTCAAGGTCAGAGGAAAGTTCTCGCCGAAATTATAAGCTAATGTTCCTTCAAAATGATGATCATGTTTATAATCCCCGTAGGGCATGGTGATGCCATTCCACCAATAGTCGGTCACTGTAATACCTAAACCGCCAATGGTATAACTCAAATTGATGTCAAACTCTTGTGCACCGTCTGTCTTGGTCAGGCTCTGACTCCCCCAAGCAGACAAAGAAAGGTTGCCGTAAGATAATCCTAATGTAGGCTGTACAGAAAATCCTGAATTCTGGTAAGCGCCACGCCAAATGTAATCACTTACAAAATCCGCCTTAGCCGTTACGCTAAATTCTTGTGCTTTTATCACTCCAGGCAACAGTAGAGCCAGCACCAAGACCACTTTTTTCAAATTCTTTTTCATCTTAAAAAATTAAACTAATCAATATTCGTGTTTTACATATTTCTACTATTTCCTTCTTATTGTCTGAAAGGAAATATCCATTTTGAGTTTTTCTGAATCAAGATGCATCATTCAATAGGGTGATGCACGTCAAAGATCAAGAATCCATGTTATCAAAGCAAAGAACAATACAATGATAGCCACAGCTTCTAGAGCCGACAGACTCTCGGTATCCAGGAAACTTCTCTTTTTCATGACGCACATCTTCCTAATTTAATGACTATATATTTTTTATTATTTTGCCTTTTCTAAAGCTGCATTCAGTTTTAATACATTCACCTTCTCTGTACCGAATATGCCCATAAACGGTTTTTCCACAGCTTTATCTACAATAGCTTTTACAGTTTCCTCACTCATTCCGCGAGCTTTAGCCACACGTTGTACCTGCACGTATGCGCAGGCCGGAGTGATGTCAGGATCCAGCCCGGAACCGCTGGCTGTGACCATTTCGGCAGGTACTTCCTTACGGTTCAAGTAAGGATGATGCTTTAAAAATGTATCAATCCGCGCTTCTACTTTCAGCCAAGTATTCCTGCATTGGTAGGGCCTTTATTGCTACCGGCCGAACTGGTTGCATCATAACCATCTCCGGCACATGAAGGACGTCCCCAGAAATAGATATCTTCCGTAAATGATTGTCCCACATTGGCGGCACCTACCACTTTTCCGTTAAGTTCCACAACCTCGGCATTGCCGGAATTAGGTCCGGCAAATTGAGCGAAAATCCATAAGACTAGTATATAGCATACTGAGAAAAACACACAAAAGACTAAAGTAAGTCTGAATGACTTTATAAAATTTTTCATTGTTATTTACTTGTTAAAAGAATAATCCTACTACTAAATCTATTAATTTAATACCCACAAAAGGAGCAATAACACCACCTATGCCATATATCAAAAGATTACGACGAAGCAAGGCGGAAGCTCCTATCGGTTTGTATTGAACTCCTTTCAATGCCAGCGGAATCAGAATAGGAATAATGATGGCATTGAATATAACTGCAGATAAGATAGCACTCTCAGGGCTATGCAGCCCCATAATATTCAATGCAGCCAGTTCCGGAATGGAAAGCATGAACAATGCAGGAACAATGGCAAAATATTTGGCCACATCATTGGCTATGGAGAAAGTGGTCAGTGTACCACGTGTCATCAGCAATTGTTTACCTATCTCGACAATCTCTATCAGCTTGGTAGGATCATTATCCAAATCCACCATATTCCCTGCTTCCTTGGCAGCCTGTGTACCGCTATTCATGGCAACCCCCACATTAGCTTGGGCAAGGGCAGGAGCATCATTTGTTCCGTCACCCATCATGGCAACCAGTTTGCCGGCAGCCTGCTCTTTCTTGATATACTCCATCTTATCCTCCGGTTTAGCTTCGGCTATGAAGTCGTCTACTCCGGCTTTCTCTGCAATATATTTGGCGGTCAAAGGGTTATCTCCCGTCACCATGACTGTTTTTACCCCCATCTTGCGTAAACGTTCAAAACGTTCCTGAATACCACCCGGTTTTATGATATCCTGCAATTCTATAACTCCGGCAATTTTCTTATTGACACTCACCACCAATGGAGTACCTCCATTACTTGTAATGGTTTGAATGATATCTTCCGTTTCTTTTTGGGAAAGGGTTTCCGGCAGACAAAGCTATCTTGCGGATCGCATCAAATGCACCTTTACGGATTTCTGTTCCATCCTTCAAGTTAATACCCGAGCATTTGGTTTCGGCGGTAAATTTTATCATATGAGCACCATCGGTATTCAAATTACGCATCCGTAAACCCGATTCACGTCCCAGTTCAATAATAGATTTGCCTTCCGGAGTATCATCAGATACAGATGAGAGCAGGCAGGCTTCGATGAAAGCATGTTCATCCACTCCCTGAGCCGGATAAAAACGGGTAGCTTTACGGTTTCCTATAGTTATTGTTCCTGTTTTATCAAGAAGCAACGTATCTATATCTCCGGCTGTTTCCACTGCTTTACCCGATTTGGTTATGACATTGGCACGCAAAGCACGATCCATCCCGGCGATACCGATAGCCGAAAGCAATCCTCCGATAGTGGTAGGAATGAGGCAGACAAACAAGGACAGAAAAGAAGCAATGGTAATGACAGTTCCCGTATAATCGGCAAACGGTTTAAGGGTGATACACACAATGACAAAGACCAATGTAAATGCTGCCAACAGGATAGTCAATGCAATTTCATTCGGAGTTTTCTGACGAGACGCACCTTCCACCAATGCGATCATCTTATCAAGAAAACTTTCTCCCGGCTGGGTGCTTACCATTACTTTTATCTGATCGGACAATACTTTTGTACCTCCTGTTACTGAACTCTTGTCACCGCCTGCTTCACGGATTACAGGAGCGGATTCGCCTGTGATGGCACTTTCGTCAATAGACGCCAGTCCTCCGATGATCTCGCCATCGGCAGGAATTACATCTCCTGCCTCGCATACAAAAAATATCACCTTTCTTTAACCGGGAACTACTGGACAGTTTTCAAAGTCCCGTTCACAATCAATTTGGCAGGGGTTTCCTCACGAGTCTTCCTCAGGCTATCGGCTTGTGCTTTTTCCGCGCGCTTCGGCAATAGCTTCAGCAAAATTAGCAAATAACAAGGTGATGAACAGGATTACGAAAACCCATAAATTATAAATAAATGAGCCTTGTGAATCATTAACGATAGAGTAGAGCATCACCAAGAACATAATAGCTGTACAAACCTCTACCGTGAACATAATCGGATTCTTAATCATCACTCGCGGATTCAACTTCACGAATGATTGTTTTATGCTGTCAATGACTTGCTCCTTCTGAAATAAAGAAGCTGATTTATTATCTTTCATATCTTCTATTAATATCGTTGTCTGTTATCAGAATTATAAACTCAAGTGCTCGGCAATAGTGCTTAATGCATGTACCGGGAAAAATGATAGTGCGGCAACAATAAAAAAATAACCGCAAATGTCATCACACCGAATGTCACTGTATCCCGGTTTGCAATGTGCCGGCGCTTTCGGGAATAAATTTTTTCTTAGCCAGAATACCTGCTATGGCCACTTGACCTACAATCGGGACAAAACGTCCTAATATCAGCACAATACCACAAGAGTAGTTCCAAAACCATGTGTTATCACCCAGTCCTTCAAAACCGGAACCATTATTGGCGGCACACGAGGTGTATTCATAAAGCATTTCACTCAGACCATGATATCCGGGATTGTTCAGCCAGCCACCTTCACTTTCCACAAATGCAGGCGCATGAACAAACAGATAAGCAGCCAATGCCGTACCAACTAAAATGATAAACGGATGAAGTAGTGCCACAATGGAAGCAATCTTCATTTCACGTGCTTCTACTTTATGACCAAGGAACTCCGGTGTACGGCCTACCATCAACCCACTGATGAACACGGCGATAATAATAAATGTAAAGTAGTTCATCCATCCCACACCTACACCGCCAAACCATGTGTTGATCTGCATGTTCAGCATTTCCATCATACCCGAAAGCGGCATTGTTGAATCGTGCATACCATTGACAGAACCATTGGAAGTAACCGTAGTAGTAATACTCCACAAAGCAGTGGCGGCCGAGCCCAAACGTATTTCTTTACCTTCCATCGCGCCATTATCCTGCGCTATCCCCATTTCATCAATACGCGGATTACCACCCATCTCCTGACTCACATTGATACAAACTCCTACCAGATAGGCAAAAAGCATGACACCATATATACTATAACCCAATTTTTTACGTTTCAGATAGAAACCGAATGCAAATGCCATCGCCATAGGTATGATAAGGATAGACCAACATTCCACCATATTGGTAAGATAAGTAGGGTTTTCCAACGGATGAGAGGAGTTGACACCAAAATAACCACCACCATTAGTCCCTAATTGCTTGATAGGGACAATAGCCGCCGTAGGGCCTTGTGATACATATTGTGTAGCTCCTTCCATGGTGGTCACTTTCATTTTCCGTCAAAGCCCATCGGAGTTCCTTGCACAATCAGGATAAAGCCTACGACCAATGAAAGAGGCAACAGGACACGGGTACAACTTAATACCAAATAGTTCCAGAAATTGCCAATAGTCTGAGTAGTCTTTGCAGCCAGCGCTTTCATTATACCTGCCATGGCAGCCATACCGGTAGCGGCAGTAATAAACTGAAAGAGCATGATGACGAATAACTGAGTAAAATAAGTCAGCCCACTTTCACCGCTATAATGTTGTAAGTTACAGTTCACCATGAAACTAATACAAGTATTGAATGCCTGATGCGCAGTCTGACCGACATTTCCATCCGGGTTAAGCGGCAGCACACCTTGTGTAACCAACAGCACCATCCCCCAAAGGAACCAAAATAGATTTACCACCAGCAAGGCTCTCAAAAACTGTTTCCAGTTCATCTCCTCATTGGGATTGATGCCACTCAGTTTGAACATAACCCGTTCAACGGGCTTCATAAAATCCGACCAAAGTCTTTTCACCTTTATAAACTGTAGCGATATATTTGCCCAAAGGATAGCTGAGTACTACCATTAAGACAATTTGCGCTATAACACCTAAAACTTCAGTATTCATAACTCTTTATTTCTTAACTTACTTTTTTAAAACTTCTCCGGCTTGATGAGAACATACATCATATAGCCGAACATAATCAAACTAACTACAAATAATGCTGTGTACATAACTTGTTTCTCCTTTCTTTTTTTAGATCTTCTCGAACCAGTCTATGCATTTAAAGAAAAGCCAAAAGCAAGCTATGCCGCTCAAGGTACAAACTACAAATCCGATTGAAAATAAATCCATAATTCCTTTTTTTTTTAATTAATACTATTGTTAACTGTCACGTTATATGCCAATAGTGTGCCAAAGAAAAAACATGTAATGTATATACTTGTAAAACAGAATAATGCAATAAATCAGGAAGTAAAAGGAGAGGAGTATACCTTTTCAAAATGAAAA